>Ga0210040_10000270_pt1 | contig 90751 bp, 71 predicted proteins | sample CryGeyCG12114_NA_FD_185462 | JGI IMG/M metagenome (GOLD analysis project Ga0210040, IMG submission 185462) | Groundwater microbial communities from aquifer - Crystal Geyser CG19_WC_8/21/14_NA (SPAdes) (version 2) | ecosystem: Environmental > Aquatic > Deep subsurface > Groundwater | place: USA... | reverse complement strand
CCACATCGGCGCGGCGGGCACCGGCGCGATTCTCGCGCAGGCGTCCGGCAGGCAACACGTAGTCCTGGTAAAACGGCCGCTGCTGTTCGGTAAGCAGTAGGTTGAAGGTAGGCCGTACGCGGCGGTGCTGGTAGGCATCATCGAGTACTACTATGGTAGGGGGCTGGGGCAATGCCAGCAGCTGCCGAATGCCGGCGCATCGGTCTTCGCTCACGGCCACGGGCACCTGCCCGGCAAACAGCTGAGCGTACTGCCGGGGCTCGTCGCCGATGGTCTGGGCTGTATCGAGGGGGGTAGCGAGGCGGTAGCCGCTAGTCTGGCGGCCGTAGCCCCGGCTCAGGATGGCCGGATGCTGGCCGTGCCGCCGCAGCTGGCTGGTCAGCCAGGCTACGTGAGGCGTTTTGCCAGTGCCGCCTACCCGCAGATTGCCCACATTCAGCACGGGTACCGAAAATTGCTCACTGTTCTTTATACCGCTAGCATATAGCCAGTTGCGCACGCGCATCACCCCAGCGTAGAGCCAGGCGAGGGGTAGCAGCAACAGCGTTGGGAACGTGGGCATTACATACGGGAAGTGAACGGGCCAACAAAAGTAGGAGAATTGGACAGGAAACCCGACCACCAGCCAACGCCTCAGCGTAGGAATTCCTAGTCCTACCCCCATACCATGCCCACCTTCGCCGACCATCTCCTAGATTTTCTAACGACCTACCCCCTACCCACAGCGCCGCTGCCCGAGGGCGTGGTAGCCGTGAGTCCCTACCAGCAACCCGAGCCGCTGCGGCTACTCACGCAGTTTGCCCAGCGCTACTACGCCAGCCAGCGCCCCCGCGTGGCGCTGCTTGGCATCAATCCTGGCCGCTTGGGTAACGGCCGCACCGGCGTGGCCTTCACCGACCCTACCGCCCTGGCCGCCTGGGGCATCGAAAACGACTTACCGCGTCGCCGGGAGCCGTCGAGTGAGTTTGTGCAGGCCGTGATTCTGGCAATGGGTGGGCCGGCGGTATTTTATGAGCATTTCTTTCTTGGCTCGCTCTACCCTTTGGTGCTACTGCATAACGGGTTGAACTATAACTTCTACGATTCGCCGGCCGTAACGCGGGCGCTGTGGCCGGCTATTCAGGACTCGCTGCGGCGGCAGGTACAGGAGGTAGGGCTAGCGCGCCACGCGGCTGTGTGCCTTGGTAAGCGCAACGGCCAGTATTTTCAGCGGTTGAATGATGAGTTACACTTGTTCGATACACTGCACATTCTCGACCATCCGCGCTACCTGATGCAATACAAGCGCCGGGCCCTAGCCGAGAACGTAGCGCGGTACGTGGAGGTGCTGAGTCAGGTGGTAGCATACTAGCCCCTAGTACAAAAAGAGGGTGGCCATCAGGCCACCCTCTTTTTGTTGAAACAACCACACAAGCTAATCTAGCTTTTGAACCGGCGTAAAAATGAACTCTCCCGTACCAGCCGCCCGCACCCCGATGCGGGCGTATATTGTCCCTGTGCCTGGAGACGGAACGGCAACTGAAAAGCTCAACTCCTTGCTTAAATCTTCTACAGCAGTTCCGTTTTTCACATTCTGAGCCGTATTGTTAACGTTGTCGACGAACTGTGTCCGGCTTATGAATAACGTAGCTTGGTCAATAGTTCTAGTAGACACTTCCTGCCTCACTCTGCATGTAGCGGTTACGGTGGCGCCGTTTCGTTGAATAGCCACATTTTGAATAGTGAAATACGGCTGTACAGGTACATCTAGGGCTGTGTTGCCACGCACCTGCACCTCAATGGTATCCGTGTTGTCTACCCAAGGGCCATTACCACGCGTGCGTACCATTTGGTAGTCCCCATCGAAGAGTGTCGCGGAGAAAGTACCATCCTGAGCTACGTACACTGGTATTTTCTCAAAGAATTGGTACCCAGGCTGCCATAGTTCCAGCATGGTTGATCTATTTCCTAAATCCTGTGATCCGTTAGACCGGACCCCTACCACCTGATCTTGGTAGATTATCCGCCCCGTGAGCATAGAACCTGGTGGATCAACGTTGTCTTTGGCGCAGCTTGCCAGCAGAACAGCGCCGGCTACTAGGCTATACAATAGTGCTTTCATAAGTAGGCCTTATTGGAAAGGGTTACGAACAAGTTTAGGATTGTTATTGAGCACGCCTTGGTTAATGGCGGAGTAGTAGTTGCCCAGGCGGAAATTGCGCGGCGCCCGGAAACGTGGTGCTTGCAACTTCAAGAACACATATTTACCATCGCGCGAATCACCGGGCCGCACGATGCGGTAGGGATAAAGCGCATACATCACGGCGTTTGGGTTGGCACTGTTCCCGTTCCAGAGTACGTGCGCCCGACGCCAACGCTTTAGGTCCCACACCCGGTGGTCTTCGAAAGCCAGCTCTACCCGCCGCTCGTTTTCCAGCCGCAGACGGGTAAGGGAAGTCAGGCTATTGGCCGGAAAACCGGCCCGCTGCCGCACTCTATTTACGTACGTAAGGGCCTCTGCCTCATTACCTAGCTCCAGCGCGGCCTCGGAGGCGTTAAGCAATACTTCGCCTAGGCGAAACCGCACCCACCATGTGTCACTAAGCACGCCACGCGTACTGGCTTTGGGGGTTGAATCAACGTATTTACGTAGGTAAAAGCCTGTGTTGGAAACTTCTACTTGCGACCGTTGCGGACCAGAGCCACCCGTTAATAGCTTGTTATCGCCATTTGGATACGTAGGTGGGCCATACGTGCTTGCTAAGCCGCCTTCAATGGTTGTGTAGGCGCTACCATTCCACGCCATCACGCCCGCCTGAATCTGAACCTCACGCCCGGCAAACGTAGTACCTGGATAGATAACCGTACCATAGAGGCGTGCATCCTTATTCGCAAAGGGTCCGCTCAGGTTGTCATAGTAAATGAAGTCTGAATCATCAGCAGTTCGGGTTTTTATCTCGCCTGAAGTACCATCCAGGTACTCATAAGCTTCCACTAAATTTAGAACTGGAGTGACGTTAGACGACGACAGGTTATCTTCCCGAATACCACGAGCAATGTTGTCGTAAGTGAATCCGTGGCGCCGGTCTCTGGCTACCAAAAAGTCTTTCGCCAGAATTACTTCTGGGTTAGAAGTCTTTTTGGTAATGGCATCATAGAAGTTTTCCCCCAAGTTTGGGTTAGTAGTATAGAGCTGGTAAGGACCGGCCATTACTTCCTTGGCCGCGTCCAGGGCTTTCTGATAATACTCTCTTGCCCGATTGGCCGGAATCCCTACCTCGCCACCGGGCGTCTGAATATTCAGGCCCGACTCCGCGTTGTATTTGGCAATAGAGCCCGCATACAGCATTGCCCGGCATTTGAGGGCCATAGCCGCATAGCGGTTGGCGCGCGTGTTGCTACCATCATTGCCAATGTCGTTTTTAATAGCGTCCAGTTCGCTGGCCACAAAATCATATACGGCCGCCTCCGTATCGCGAGGTTTTTGCAGCGGCGAGGGGTCCCCACTGAAGTCGTAAATCAGTTGCTGCGTGACAAGCGGTACACCGCCTTCGCGCTTAACCAGTTCGAAGTACACGTACGCCCGCAGAAAGCGAAACTCCGCTTTGAACTGGGCTTTCTGCGCCTCCGGCAGTGTGGTGCTATACTTATCGATATTCTCCAGCGCTAGGTTGATGTCGCGAATCAGGCCGTAATCCCAGTTAAACCAGCGGCCAAAGCCATAATCAACCAAGTTATTGGAACCGTCGCCCCCACCCGACCACGTAGCCTCGTCGTACGCAGCAAAGTCTTGCCAGCCAGCATCAATCTGCGTATGGACAGGCAGACGGTCGTAGTTGTTGGCCAGCAGACTGGTAATCAACGTAGCATCGTTCCAAATTTGCTCGTCCAGCACAATATTAGGCGGGTCTCGCTCCAAGAAATCCTTTTCGCAGGCAGAAAGGCTTAGCAGTAATCCGGCGCTAAGTGCAAGTGTTTTATAGGTGAATTGCATGATGAAACAGGAAGGTTAGAAGCCGATAGAGAAACCAGCATTATAGAGTCGCTGGGGTGGATACACCAAGCCGCCGTTATTCGAGATTTCCGGGTCCAATTCAAACTCTTTCATGTTATCGAAGGAATAGAGATTGGTGCCGTTGATGTACACGCGCAACGATCCTACCCCAAACCGGTTTAGGAAAGGCTGGGGAATAGTATAAGCCAGTTCCAGATTACGCACGCGCAGATACCGCACGTTTGTGAGCCAGTAGTCGCTCCGGCGGTTATAGTTCGGGTGGCCGCCATCGTCGCGCCGGATAGCGGGATACTTACCCGCTATCCAGGGACTATCAGAGTTGAACGGGTCTTCGTGGTGCCACCGGTCTTCAAAGAGGTAGTTGGGCGACGTGCCGTTGTTTTGGAACGGAACGCGCTGCTCTACCTCGCGCCGGTACGTTTGCATACCAGCCCCTACCAGGTCGAAGTTAAGCGAAAAGCCTTTGTAGCCCAGGCTGGTATTGAGCGCGTACGTGAAGTAGGGAGTTGCTCCTTCAGCATAACCAATGGGCCGTTCGTCAAGGTAGTTGATGGCGCCGTCACCGTTTACGTCCTTATAGATCAGGTCACCCGGCAATTGGTTGCGGTTGCCTTGACCATCGTTGTTGATGGTATACTCCGCAATTTGCTGTTGCGACTGAAACTGCCCAATCACCTGGTAGCCCCAGTTAATATAAGCCCACCGGTCGTTGATTGAGTTACGATATTCTTCCCAGGAATTGCCGAAACGCGGTTTATACTGCGTTAAATCCCGGTTGCGAGCCACCGTAGCATGTGCACTCACGGTATAGACAAAATCATTTACGGAGCTGGAATACGTCAGAATACCTTCCATACCCCGTACAGCGTCGGAATTGAGGTTTTCCGGAGGCAATGGATACCCTACTTCGTTGGGCAACAGTACGTCGTAGCGACCAGCGAGAAGACCTTTACGACGACGCTCAAAGATGTCAAACTGGCCCGTTAATTTACCTTCTAAGAAGCCGACGTCTAAACCAATGTTTGCTGTTTGGTTCGTCACCCATGAAAGCGTTGTGATAGGCGGATTGCGTGGGTCGACGCCAATAACGTAACTACCATTGAAGATGGCGCTGCCAGCCGGAAACTGGTAGCCACCAATGTAGCTGAAGCGGTCTACAATAAAATTGTTGTTGATAACGTCGCTACCCGTGCGCCCGTAGCTGCCGCGCAGCTTCAGCTCACTGAGCACATTGCCAACCCGTTCCTTCACAAAAGGCTCTTCGGTGATGCGCCAGCCCAGCGAAGCGCCGGGGAAGAAGCCATAGCGGCTACCCTCCCGGAACAGGAAAGAACCGTCGTAGCGTCCTAGCACTTCCACCAAGTATTTCTGCTTGTAATTGTAGTTGACGCGACCAATATAGCCCGCCCGGGCCTGCTCCCGAATGGCATCATCCAGGTTTCGCGCATTGGCGAACAGCAACAAAGGAATCGTGTTGTTAGGGGGCACAGTATTGAGACCAAACTCCCTGTCATCCGTATCGTAGCGCTCATACGCGGCTACGGCTGCTACCCCGTGGTCACCAAACGTCTTATTGTAGTTCAGCTGCAACTGCCCGTAACGGTCAATAATGTTCCGCATTCGTCTTTCGCGGTACGGGTTCTGGTTGCCAAAAGACGGGTTGGTTTCATAAACTCCGGTGGCAACATTGTAGCGATATGCATTATAGGTGTATTCAAAGCCGTTGGCTTCCCGACTGGCTAAGCTGTAGGATCCAATAGCTTTGGCTGTCAAGCCAAAGTCGAAATCATACTGAGCCGTAACGTTGGCTTTGCCCGCGCGCCAATAGTCCTGAAAGTAGCCTGTCACATCCTCCGTATACGTGGCCGGGTTGACGTTGACGTTGTGCGTCTGGTTGATGTAGTTGGGGTTGTCGTTGGCATAGGGCCGTTCGGTAGGCCACATGCTAAACACACTCAGCAACGGGTTAAAGTAGTCATCGCCACCGGGCACGCCCAACGTATAGCGGTCTTCGATGCGGCCGGAAATTTGCGTGCCAATAGTTAGTCGCTTCGTTATGTTAGCGTCTATGTTGGCTTGCAGGTTGGTACGCTTGAAGTGAAAGTCCCGAATAAGGGCATCCTGACTCAAATGGGAGCCAGATACATAAAACCGGATATTGTCCGAGCCCCCTGATATACTACCGTTTAGATAGTACTGTGGCACATTGGGGCGAAACACCATTTTGTAATAGTCGAAGCTCTCATAGCCAGGAGCGCCCGTACGCCATTTATCTAGTACCTCCGGGGTGATATTCTCGCCTTTTACAGGTTCGTTAATTGCTCCCCTATTTTGGTTTTGACCAGCCTCCGCCAATGCTCGTACGTGTTGGTAAGCATTGGCTGGGTGCGGAAATCGCGTGAAGTTTTGCAAACCATAGTAGCCGGATGCATTAACTGTTGGCTTGCCTTTTTTACCTCGCTTCGTAGTCACTAGCACTACTCCATTGGCAGCACGAAGCCCATAGATAGCAGCCGAAGCGTCTTTCAAAATCGAGATATTCTCGATGTCATTCTGGCCAAGGTTATTAAACTGGCCCTCATCGCCCACTACGCCATCGATAACGAACAGAGGGGTACCCATGTTACGGATCTGGATGTTGGTACCGCCACCAGGACGGGCATCGGGCTGACGAGCTGAGATACCTGGCACCCGGCCTACAAGTGCACTAGACGTAGTAGTAGCCGGTGTCCGGGTTAGTTGGGCGGAGTTGGTTGTGCTGATGGCTCCCGTTACCGTAGCCCGGGACTGCGTGCCGTAACCCACCACCACTACCTCGCCGAGAGACTTCTGATCGGCGCCTAGTTGAATGGTGAGGCGTGTGCCGGCAGATGCAGCCACTTCCTGCGTTTGGTAGCCAATAAAAGAAACTACCAGCGTCGAGCTTTCGGGCACTACCAAGCTAAAGTTGCCATCGGCATCCGTTTGGGTACCATTACTAGTGCCTTTTTGCACGACGTTCACGCCGGGAATGGCATCTCCCTTTGTGTCTACTACCTGTCCTTGCACTGTAATATCAGCTGGTGCTGCTAGAACAAGTGGCGTGGTAAAAGTTACGGCATTCGTAGGTAGTGCATAAGTTGGGCGGTTCGCCGTTAGCCCAAGTGCTGTGCATAGCACAATCGGCACAATGACATGTTTAGACTGCACTACGCTGCGTTGCCGCCTATTGCGTATTCGATTATTCATAAATATATAAGTTGTTTTGGTGGAAAGTTGAGCTTGTCGAGTGAGATGATGAGGGAAAGCGCGTGTTAACTCATAGGCTGTGAAAATGAGGTTTTGAACTAGGCTTATCTTTATGCAAACGTTTGCAAGTTTTTTGCATAAAAATCGATTGTTGTTTGCGCTAGAAAAGGTGATAAATGTTGCATTACAAGCACTCTTGACAAAGTTCTCATAGGTAATAGTAGCTATGAGGGTCATTACAAGAGCTAATTATATTGAATTACTAGAATAAAAAGTAGCAATCAGAATAAAAAATCATTAATTATTCATCTTTACCCGAATTGTGATTCGTAGGGGCATAATTTCTAAAACCGTGACACAAACGTTTGCGTCAATCAAAAACAGAAATCGTTTGCAAAAAATCTATCGGATTGGTCATAATCCATTCTCCTAAAAAACAGTGCTTTGATAGTCAGAGTAGTGCAGGCAATGTTTCGTTACTTTTGCGTACTGCTTCCTGCTTTTCGCTCTATGCCTACCCTCGCCGACCTCATGCGCGTGCTGGAACAAGCCGCTCCCCTCGCCTACCAGGAATCCTATGACAATGCCGGCCTACAATGCGGTGACCCGCAGATGGAAGTCAAAGGAGTGTTGGTTGCCCTCGACTGCACGCCAACTGTAGTAGACGAAGCCATAGCGCGGGGCTGCAACGTGGTAGTGGCCCATCACCCACTCATCTTTAAACCGCTGAAGCGGCTCACCGGTGCCAACGAAGTAGAGCAAACGCTACTCAAAGCTATCCGGCACGATGTGGCCCTCTATGCCGCCCACACTAACCTCGATAACGTGCGCCACGGTGTAAACCGCAAGCTGGCCGAGAAGCTAGGCCTGCAACGTCTGCGCATTCTCGACCCAAAAAGTGGTACGCTGGGCAAGCTCATCACCTATGTACCGCCTACCCATACCGAGGCCGTATTGCAGGCGCTTTACGCTGCCGGTGCAGGCCAGGTAGGCGACTACTCCGCGTGCAGCTTCCGCACCGATGGAGTAGGCACTTACACACCCGGCGCGGGCACTAATCCGTTTCAGGGTGCGCCCGGCGAGGCCGAAGAAACGCAAGAGCAACGCGTAGAAGTACTTCTACCCTTGCACTTACAAGGCGCGGCGCTACGGGCGTTGCGGCAGGCTCACCCCTACGAGGAGTTAGCCTACGAACTCATTAAGCTGGAAAATGTGCACCAAGACGTGGGCAGCGGTATGGTAGGCGAACTACCGGAGCCACTGGCACCAGCCGCATTTCGGGCGCGGTTGAGGGCGGTGCTGGGCGTGCCCGTGGTGAAGTATACCGAGTTTGAGCAACCTATTAAAACGGTAGCCTTGTGCGGCGGCGCAGGCAGTTTTCTGACGGGCAAAGCGCGCGCTGCCGGTGCCCAGGCCTACGTTACGGGCGACCTGAAATACCACGAGTATTTTGCCGCCGAAGGCCGGCTGATGCTCTGCGACGTAGGTCACTACGAAAGCGAGCAGTTTACCAGTGAGATATTCCAGGACTTGCTTAACAGCGCATTTACCCGTAAATTTGCGGTCTTAATTGCTGAGACCCTGACCAACCCCGTTCGATATGATTTCTAATACCTCCGCGGATACCCCCGTTGCCAGTAAGCTGGAAGCGCTGCTGAATTTGCAGCGTATTGACTCGCAGCTCGATGAAATTCGGCGCGTGCGGGGCGACTTGCCCGAAGAAGTGCGGGATCTGGAGGATGAAATTGCCGGCTATGAAGTGCGTGTGAGCAAGTTCGACGAAGAAATCTCGGGCCTGAACGACCAAATCAAGCAGCGCAAGCAAAACGCCAAAGACGCCGACGGCCTCATCCGTAAATACGAGGACCAGCAGCAGAACGTGCGCAACAACCGCGAGTACGAGGCTATTGCCAAGGAAATCGAGTTGCAGAAGCTGGAAATCCAGATTTCGGAGAAAAAAATCAAAGAGGCTCAGTACCAGATTGAGCAGAAGAATACCGAAATCAGCGGCACCAAGCAGCGCCTCGAAGAGCGCCGCAAGGACCTCGATAACAAGCAATCTGAACTGCAAACTATTGTAGGCGAGAGTGAGGCCGACGAGAAGAAACTGATGGAGGAGCGCGATGGGGCTACCCAGCCCATTGAGGAGCGCCTGCTGACGGCTTACACCCGCATTCGCGGCAACGTGCGCAACGGCCTGGCCGTGGTGCCCGTGAAGCGCGACGCCTGCGGCGGCTGCTTCAACACGGTGCCCCCACAGCGCCAAGCCGATATCATGTCGCACAAGAAAATCATCGTGTGCGAGCACTGCGGCCGGGTTCTGGCCGACGTAGCCGCCCGTGGCGAGTAGATTTTCGCGTAGACTAGAAAAAGGAACGGCCGATAGGTCGTTCCTTTTTTGCTGTATGTGGTATAGGTTTTTCCTGGTCAGCAGCAAAATACGCTGTGCAATGGTAGTGGGGCTACTTCTTTTTGCCCATTTCAGTGTGGGCCGTCCTGCCCTACCACGAGAAGCCACCACTGCACTCACACCTACCGCCGCTCGCGCTTACGCGGAGCTACTGAAACTGCGCCTCGCCACAGCCCGTACCCTGTTGCGCACCGAGCCGGCCCAAGCCGCCGGCACGGTGCTGGTCCAGGATTGTATCGACTTTGCCGAACTGTTGGTGTCGCAGGATGCCAGCCAGTACGAGGCCACGGTGGCAGCGCAGGACCAGCGGCTGGCGTTGCTGGAAAAGCAAGCTGGCGCCCTACCCGCGTACGCCCGCGCCGAAATCCGGCTGCACCAGGCTGCCGCGCAGGTGACGTTTGGGCATGAAATACGAGGGGCGTGGAATCTGCGGCAGTCCTACCAGCAGATGCAGGCGGTAGTGCGGCGCTACCCTGCCTACCTACCGGCACATAAGACGCTGGGGATGCTCCAGTTTTTTATCGGCTCCCTACCCGAGAGTTACCGTTGGTTTCTGAAGCTGCTGGGCCTGCCGGGCAACGTAGAAACTGGTTTGCAGAACCTTACGACTGCGGCTCACTCACCCCACGATTTTCAGCTGGAGTCGCAGCTGATACTCGCTCTACTGCGCGAAACCTATCTGAAAGATGGTGAGGCCACCGCCCGGCAGTTTGGCCAGCTAGCCGCCCAGCAACCAGACAATTTACTGCTCAACTATTTAGTAGTCAGCCAACAGAAGAAACTGCACCACACCGCCGCGGCGCTGGCGGCCTACCGTGCCCGCCCCACTGGCGCGGCCTACCTGCCTCTGCCCTACCTGCACCACATGGCCGCCGATTTGCTGCTGTACCAAGGCCACTATGCTGCTTCGGAGGCGGAGAATCAACGGTTTTTGCGGGCCTATCACGGTCAGCACTACCGCAAGGATGCGTATTTCAAACTCTACCTGGCGGCGTGGCTGAGGGGCAATCAACTTGCTGCTACCCAATACCGACAACAGATTGACGTGCAGGGCCGCGATGTACTGGAAGAAGACCACTATGCCCAGCGTTTCTACGACGACCAGCTACCATTCAACCGCATCCTCACCCATGCTCGCCTGCAAACCGACGGCGGCTACTACCCCGAGGCGCTCGCCACGCTGCGCACCTTTGCACCCACGACCGCCACGCCCCTACGCGACCGGCTGGAGTGGCCCTACCGCCAGGCCCGCGCCTGGCACCTGCACGGTCAGCCTGACTCGGCCCGCCGCTACTACGCACGCACAATTGCGCTGGCGGGCGTGGCCCCCTATTACTTCGCGCCGCAGTCGGCGTTGCAGCTTGGATATCTGTATCAAACAGATCATAAGCCAGATACGGCCCGGTTGTATTTCCAAAAAGCGCTGGGCTACCCCCGGCATGAGTATAAGAACAGCACCGATACCAAGGCGAAAGTAGCCCTGGCGGCGCTGGAATAAGTAGCGCGTTCATACCGATTCACCCCGTTTTACACTGCATCTTTGCGGCGTGCTGACGATTCCGTATTCTGAGCTGCCTACTAACTTCCGGGCGCTGGCCTTGCAATGGGCGGCGCAGTTTCGATACTGCGCCTACTACGAGCCCAACGACCACTCGCGGTATCCTGGTGGTCCATTCGACCGGCTATTGGGCGTAGCCAACGCAGCCGAGGGCACTCCTACCTGCTTGGAAGAGTTGCGGCCGTGGCTGAGACAAGAGCCTCATCGTGGGCCGCGCTTCGGCATCCTGACCTACGAGTTGAAGAACGAGGTAGAGGCTCTGCACAGCCACAATTTTAGCGGGCTGGACTGGCCCGCGCTGCATTTCTTCACGCCCCAAACCTGGTTGCACTGGCGGGAAAATGAGCTGGAAATCCACGGCATCACCAGCGGTGTGCTGGAGGCTATTCTAGCCACTAGGCCGCCTACCCCAACGCTTCCTCGCGTAGTCGCTATGCGGCCGCGCCTACCCAAAGCCGACTACCTGGCGGCCGTGGAAGCCGTGCGCGAGAACATACTCGATGGCGAGGTCTACGAGCTAAACCTGTGCATGGAATTCTATGCAGAAAAAGTCGAGCTTGACCCAGTGGATACGTTTCTGCGCCTGAATGAGGCGTCGCCCATGCCGTTTGCGGGCTTCTATAAGCTGGGTAGCCACTACCTGCTGTGTGCCTCACCCGAGCGATTTCTATCTCACTCCGAGGCTGTTGTGATTTCGCAGCCTATTAAAGGCACCATTCGGCGTGGGGCTACGCCAACTGAGGACGAGCAGCAACGCCAACACCTGCGCCACAGTGAAAAGGAGCAGGCTGAAAACCTGATGATTGTGGACTTGGTACGCAACGACCTCGCTCGCGTAGCCCAAACCGGCTCGGTGCAGGTACCGGAGTTATTTGGCCTCTACCCCTTCCGGCACGTGTGGCAGATGATTTCGACCGTGCAAGCCGAGCTACGCCCCGGCATGGACCTAGTAGATGTGCTACGGGCTGCCTTCCCGATGGGCTCGATGACGGGCGCACCCAAAATTCGGGCGATGCAACTCATTGAGCACTACGAGCGTACCCGCCGCGGCCTCTACAGCGGCTGCCTCGGCTACGCCTACCCCGACGGCAAGTTCGAGTTCAACGTTGTCATTCGGTCTCTGCAATACCGCGCCGACACAGGCTACCTTTCTTTCCAGGTCGGCGCGGCTATCACCTACGATTCTGTGCCGGAGCAGGAATACGCAGAGTGTCTGCTGAAAGCCAAGGCTATGCTGGAAGTACTAGGCGCGGAAGTGAGTGAGTGAGTGAGTGAGTGAGTGAGTCACTCGCTCGGCTATGCCGAGTGAGGATTATGCTTGAGGGGCTATGCCCCGAATCCGTCCGCGCCGCTTGCACGAAACCGCCCCAATGGGATGCAGACGCACGCAGCAAAGCTGCTTGAGCGTAGGCCTCACTCGGCACAGCCGAGCGAGTGTGGCGTGAGTGAGGCGCGTTATTGCACTCACTCACTATCCAACCCCGCCTGAAACGCCGCCAGAAACTGTCCGACATGGTAGCCATCGGCGAGGCCGTGGTGGACGTTGACGGCCACAGGCAACCAAGTGGCGCCGTTTTCCTCATACGTCTGACCGTAGGAAATCTTGGGGCAGCTGTCGGGGTGACGGAAGCTACGAGCCTGGGTCAGGCCACTGAAGCGCACCCACGGAATGGCCGAGCAGTGCACCACATCGGGGCGGGCGGTGGTGTCGTTGAGCCGCAGGCCAGTACTGGCCTGCACGTCGGCTATTTCGGTGGTAGCGGCGGCCACAAAGTCGGCCAGCGTATCACGCTGCTCAATGAAGGAAAAGCCAAACGTGTGGTCGGCCCGGCCGATGGTAGCCGAGGCGTGCACCCGGTCGTACTGGCACACTTGTCCGTCTTCAATGCGGGTGCGGAACTCCGGCACCTGGTTGGCTGCCTGTAGGGAATGGTAGAGGTAGTACAGAAAAAACGGCACGCCCTGCCGCTTGGCGGCGGCCCGTGCCCGCGTGCAGTCAACTGGTGCTACTAGGCCAAAAAAAGGCTCGTCGAAGGTCGAAAAGAAGGCAAAATGCTCCCGGCGGTTCCAGGTGGCCAGGTCAATCGGGTGTTTCATGGGCGGCAAGTTCGGTAACTTCGCCGCTTTCTTTTTCATTTTTCATGGCTGCTATCCTACCCTCTTCTTTGCTCCTGGCCTTCGATGCCGATGACACGCTCTGGCCCAATCAGCCCCATTTTGACCAAGTAGAGGCCCGTTTGTTCAAAATTATGGCCCATTGCGGCGATGCGTCTTATATCAGCACCCACCTCAATGAGGTGCAGCACCGCAACATGCAGCTGTTTGGCTATGGCGCCAAGTCGTTTATGCTCTCCATGATCGAGACGGCCATTCAGCTCACCCAGGGTGCCGTCACGGGCCACGATATCCAGCAGATTCTGGACATGGGCAAGGAGCTGCTACGCTTTCCCATCGAGCCCCTACCCGGCGTGGTGGAAACCCTCACGGAGCTGCGCCGCCGCGGCCACCGCCTGCTGCTGCTTACCAAAGGCGACCTGTTCGACCAGGAAAGCAAGTTGGCCCGCTCCGGCCTCGGCGAGCTGTTCGACCACGTAGAGGTCGTCAGCGAGAAAGACGAGGCCACTTACCGCCGCCTACTGACCCGGTATAAGGCAACAGTTGAGGAATTTGTGATGATTGGCAACTCGCTCAAATCCGATATACTGCCCGTGGCGAAGCTGGGTTTCCGAGCCGTGCACGTGCCCTACCACACCAACTGGGTATTCGAGCACGTGGATCCTACCCTCTTGGAAGATATTACTTTCGAGCAGGTAGCAGATATCCGCGCCGTGCTGGAAATGGTGAGATAGTGAAATGGTGAGATAGTGATTTTGATGTTCTGAACGCGCTATTGGCGCCACTTGCCTAAACTGTGCCGCCAGTAACACTAGAACATCAAAATCACTATCTCACCATTTCATTTTCTCACCAGTTTAACATTCCTGCCATTCTGTCATTTTCGAGGTAAAAACCCTACCTTTGCCGCTTCCAAAATGTGAAGCTGAAGCCGCGCGCCACCCATGTCTCAACCGCTGATTACCCTTGATTTTCTGGATACGCCTACCCTGGACACCCCATCGGTAGACGCCACCACGCACGCTCACGAGCCCTCCGGCGCCGTGCGCGTGAGCCCGGCCACCCGCACCGGCCGGCAACGCAAGCTTTACATCGAGAGCTACGGCTGCCAGATGAACTTCTCCGACTCCGAAATCGTGTCGAGCATCCTATTTGAGGAAGGCTTTGACACGACGGAGCAGTTGGAAGGCGCGGACCTGGTGCTGCTGAATACCTGCTCCATCCGCGAAAAGGCCGAGCAGACCGTGCGCATGCGCCTGTCACAGATCAACGGCCACAAAAAGCGCAACCCCGGCCTGCTGGTGGGCGTGTTGGGCTGCATGGCTGAGCGCCTGAAAAGCAAGTTTCTGGAGGAAGAAAAGCTGGTGGACTTGGTCGTAGGCCCCGACGCCTACCGCGACTTACCCCAACTCATCAAGCAGGTAGACGGAGGCCAGAAAGCCGTGAACGTACTGTTGAGCCGCGAGGAAACCTACGCCGACATCACGCCCGTGCGCCTGAACAGCAACGGCATCACGGCCTTCGTGAGCATTATGCGCGGCTGCGACAACATGTGTTCGTTCTGCGTGGTACCCTTCACCCGTGGCCGCGAGCGGAGTCGTGATGCCCACAGCATCGTGCAGGAGTGCCGCGACCTGGTGGCCGCTGGCTACAAGGAAGTTACGCTGCTAGGTCAGAACGTGGATTCCTACAAATGGGCCAGCGAGGATGGTACCGAAAAGGTGAATTTTGCCCAGCTATTGGAAAGCGTGGCCCTGGTGAGCCCTACCCTGCGCGTACGTTTCTCTACCTCCCACCCCAAGGACATCACCGACGAAGTTCTGCACACAATAGCGCGGCACGAGAACATCTGCAAGTACATTCACCTACCTGCGCAAAGCGGCAACTCGCGGGTGCTGGCGCTGATGAATCGCACCTACGACCGGCCTTGGTACGAGGAGCGCGTGCAAGCCATCCGCCGTATTCTGGGCGAGGACTGCGCCATCTCCACCGATATGATTGCCGGTTTCTGCTCCGAAACCGAGGAGGAGCATCAGGACAGCCTCTCGCTGCTCGACTTCGCGCAGTACGACATGGGCTACAACTTCTTCTACTCGGAGCGCCCCGGCACGCTAGCTGCCCGCAAGCTGGAAGATGATATCCCGCTGGACGTAAAAAAGCGCCGCTTGCAGGAAATCATTGATCGGCAGCAACTGCACGCCCGCGCCCGCTACGCTCGCATGGTAGGCCGCGTGCATAAAGTGTTGGTAGAAGGTCGTTCCAAACGCTCGGAGGAACAGTTGAGCGGCCGCAACAGCCAGAACCAAGTGGTTATTTTCCCGAAAGGCACCTTTCAAAAAGGCGACTACGTGAACGTGCTAGCTACCAGCACTACCGGCGCTGCACTGCTGGGCGAGGCAGTGGAATAAATTATACATCTTAAATTCTAGTTATATGCCTTTTAGCGGTATGTTGATCTGGCAGATCTTTAATGTCTTATTGTTCTGCACCATCTTTTTTCTGGTAATTCGTCTACTTATTATCAAGAATTTTCCGAGCAGTAAAAAGAAGGATATTGATCCGTGGATTGGTATCCCCCCTTATCCAGTTCGTATTTATTGGAGAGCTGAAAACAATCGATTTATTGCTGAAGTACCTGATTTGCCTGGATGCGTAGCCGATGGTACTACCCAGGCTGAAGCATTAAGCAATGCCGCTTTGACGACAGCGCAATGGCTGAAGACCGCTCAACAGCTTAACCGTTCTATTCCGTCACCGAATTCTAATCTGTTTGGTGACAACAAAATGTGAGCAGTGGCTTCGCTAAAATATCCTCGCCCGCTTTTCGTCTACCCCACGAAAACCTACCACGACCTTGACACCTTCCGAAATACAATCCATCAAACTCCGGTTCGCCATTATTGGCAATGCGCCGGCGCTGAACTACGCCATTCAGGTGGCGGCCCAGGTGGCCCCTACCGATATGACGGTGCTGATAACGGGCGAAAGTGGCTCCGGCAAGGAGTCCTTTTCTAAGATCATCCATGCGCTGTCGCCGCGTAAGCACGGGCAGTTCATTGCCATCAACTGCGGCGCCATTCCGGAGGGCACCATCGATTCGGAGCTGTTTGGGCACGAAAAGGGCTCCTTCACGGGTGCCAATGAGGCCCGCAAGGGCTATTTTGAGGTGACCAACGGCGGCACCATCTTCCTGGATGAGATTGGCGAGATGCCGCTGGGCACGCAGGCACGCTTGCTGCGCGTGCTCGAAAACGGCGAGTTCATCAGGGTAGGCTCCTCAAAGGTGCAGAAAACTGACGTGCGCGTGGTGGCTGCTACCAACGTGAACCTGCTGGAAGCCGTGCGCAATGGCCGCTTCCGCGAAGACCTCTACTACCGCCTCAACACGGTGCCCATTACGGTGCCTCCCCTACGCGAGCGGGGCGATGATATCTACCTGCTGTTCCGCAAGTTTGCCACCGATTTTGCCGACCGTTACCGCGTGAAACCCATTGCGCTGTCGACGGAGGCCGTGCGGGAGTTGCAGCGCTACCGCTTCCCCGGCAACATTCGCCAGCTCAAGAACGTGGCCGAGCAGATGTCGGTGCTGGAGATGGAGCGTGAGGTAGATGCCTCGCACCTGCGCCAGTACCTACCTCAGGAGCAGAGCAGTAACCTGCCTATGCTGCTAAGCGCGGCGGGGCCAGCCACCGACGGCGCGGGCAACGCCTACTCCGAGCGCGACTTATTATATAAGGTGCTCTTCGACATGCGTCGCGATATGACGGATCTGAAGAAGCTGGTGCTGGACCTGGTTGCCGGCCAGCGCCCCCAGGAAGCCCAGGAGCTACTGCGCCAAAACAGCCATCTGTTCACAAACCTAAACGTGGCGCCTTACGATGGCGGCCGTCTGAATGGCCGTGCCGATACGGCTGGCGCTTCGTCAGATTATTTCATGCATCCGGAGGTAGAAGACGCCACCGAATACGAAGACGAGGAGCAGCGCGTTGAAGATATTCCGCATGAGACGGAAGAGGAAACCCTTTCTCTGGAAGCCAAAGAGAAGGAAATGATTATCAAGGCGTTAAAGAAACATAACAACAAGCGCAAGTACGCTGCCCACGACCTGGGCATTTCCGAGCGCACGTTGTATCGCAAGCTCAAGCAATATGATTTGGAACAAGCCTAAGTTTTTGGCTTTTAGCTACTGGCTGTTGGCTGTTGGCTTTTTGCAAAAAGAGTATAGAAAAGCTATCAGCTTTCCGCTACTAGCCATCAGCTTATTCGCAATCAGCGGCTGCTCGGTGTATTCCTTCACGGGGACAAACATCGACCCGTCTGTTCAGACGATGTCGATTGCGACCTTCGCCAACAACTCTAATAATGGCCCTTCCGCACTGTCGCAGCAGTTTACGGAGGATTTCAAGGACTACTTTCAGCGCAACACGCCGCTCAAGATGCAGCAGCGCGACGGCGACTTGCAGATTGAGGGACAGATCATTGCTTACGATTTTGCCCCGGCCGCCATTCAGCGCGAAGGCAACGTGGACCAGGCCGGCGTGAACCGCCTCACCATTCAGGTGAGGGTGAAATTCACGAATACCAAGGACGACACCCAGAGCTTTGAGCAAACCTTCCAGAGCAACGGCGACTTTCCCGCCTCTCAGTCCATTGTCACCATTAACAGTGACCCGTCATCCATTCGCAGAATCACCACCAACATCATCACCGACGTGTTCAACAAGTCGGTAGCAAACTGGTAGGTTGATAATGTTGACTGCTGAGTTTTACGCGTTGAAATTAGAAAGATCAACCTACAGCTCTCCTTCGTTCAACGTCCAATAGATTAACACTCAACCTTTTTAAGAGATGACTCGCGCGTCGCTGCTGCATATTCTAGACCACGTTGGCTCCATTTCGGAGGCCGAGAATCAGGAGCTGGTGCAGCTGGCTACGGCTTTTCCCTACTGCCAGACGGCTCATCTGCTACTCGCCAAAGCCGCTCACGACAAAGGTAGTATGCTGGCCAGCCAGCGCCTGCGCCGGGCGGCCACCTACGCCGCCGATCGGCAATTGTTGCGCTTGCTCATGGAGCAGCCTGACGCGGTGCTACCTGCACCCAGTGTTGCCCCTCTCATTGCCGAACTACCCACTACTGAGTCCGGGCAGTTGGCGCTGCCGGCAGCACCAACCGAAGAAAGCCAGGTAGAGCCGGAGCCGATAGTAGCAGAGGCCCCTACCCCTATTATAACGGAGGAAGTTGCACTCCTTTCCATTACCATCCCGCCGGTTGCCTTGGCTCCAGCAGAAGCACTCATTGCATCAGTAGATGCCGATGTGGTGATACCGCCCGCGGCTACTGTGCAGCCTACCGCCGAGCAAGAGGAAGCGGAAGCGGAGCTACCGTTGGAAACATCAGCCGACCAAGAAGCAGTAGTCGAGCTACCCGAGGTGCCAGCAGCTACCATTGAAACGGACAGCGAAAGTACCTGTGAGGCGCCTACCCTTACCGACGCAGATGATTTGCTGCCTGCTGCGGCCCCACCCATCCGCCCCCCAGCCGATGCGGGATTGTCGCGCTTTGAGTTTGGGCTAGCCGATACGCCGCCCCTACCGGCCATGTATGAGCTGCTCGACAATGTGTCCGTTGCGCCCGCGCCGCCTGCTGGCACCGTGGCCAGCCCAGCCTTCTACACCGACCCTACCCTTGGCTATGGCTTAGACCTGGGGAGCCGGTTGGGCGCTAGCTTACAACACCGCGGCGCTTACACTACCGACCTGCCCCCTACCGAGTTTTTCTCGCCCGATGCACTACTGCTGGCGCATATCAACGCGCATGAGCCTACCCTACCCGCCCCACAAAAAACTCTGGCCATCATCGACCAGTTTCTAAAAAATCAGCCCCGTTTGAAAACGCCGGCCGTGGTGCCACCCACCGAGGAACAAGCCGATTTGTCGGTGCCTAGCACCAGTGCTACCCCCGCGCTGGCCTCAGAGAGCTTGGCCAAAATTATGGTAAAACAGGGTAAAACCACCAAAGCCATTGAAATATATGAGCGTCTAATGATGCGCCAGCCGGAAAAAAAGGCGTACTTTGCCGATCAAATTGCACAACTGAAATCAGCTGACTAATTCGATGTACTACGCTTTACTTGTTCTTGTCTTTATCGTTTGCCTACTGCTGGCGCTGGTAGTTCTAGCCCAGAACCCGAAAGGCGGCGGACTTTCCAGCCAGTTTGGCGCAGGTGGCACGGCCCAGCTTATGGGTGTGAAACGCACCGGCGACCTATTAGAGAAGCTGACCTGGAGCTTTGCTATTGCCCTGATGATCCTGTCGCTGGGTAGCCACATGCTGGCTAGCGGTGGCAGCAATGGCCCGGTTCGCAGCATCAATCAGCAGCGTGCCCTCGAAACACCTTCCCTACCCTCGTCGCCGGCTCTGCCCGGAACGGGTGCGGCACCCGCGCCGGCTACTGCACCAGCTCAACAGCCAACTACTCCAGCTCCGGTTGCTCCAGCTCCAGCACAATAATTCATCAGGAATATCTGATTTTCTGGCGGCCTAGCCCCACTTCAAACCAGCAGTTCTACCCAGAGCTGCTGGTTTTTTGTTGTGGTATCGTCAGACCTCTGACTGGCTAAGCTGAACTTTGTGCCTGCCGCTACCCTGCCACGTATGGCAGTCCTGGCAGGCACAAGAATGCCGAAAAACAGATTTGAGTGTCCATTCTGTCAGGTTTCGGCGGGCTGGCACAAGAAGTGTTCCTCTTTCAGCAACCTTAGTTTTACATTCATTTTCACCCAAAACAACCAATATGTCACTAAGCATGAAACCGCTGGCTGACCGCGTTATCATCGCGCCGGCCGCTGCCGAGGAAAAGACCAAATCTGGCATCATCATCCCCGACACGGCCAAGGAAAAGCCCCAGCGCGGCGAAGTAGTAGCCGTAGGCGAAGGCAAAGTGGCCGATAATGGCACTACCATTAAGCCCCAGGTAAGCGTAGGCGACCAAGTGCTGTACGGCAAATATGCCGGCACCGAAATCACCGTGGACGGCAACGACTACCTGATCATGAAGGAGTCGGACATTTTTGCAGTCCTGTAAGCCATTTCGCTTTCCTTTCATTTCGCACTAATTCCCTCACTATAATACGATGGCTAAGAACATCCAATTTGATACCGAAGGCCGCGACCGTTTGAAGCGCGGCGTAGATAAACTGGCGAATGCCGTGAAAGTAACCCTGGGCCCCAAAGGCCGCAACGTGGTTATTGACAAGAAGTTTGGTGCCCCGACCATTACCAAGGACGGTGTAACTGTAGCCAAAGAAATCGAGCTGAAAGACCCAATCGAGAACATGGGTGCTCAGTTGGTGAAAGAAGTAGCCAGCAAAACTGCCGATCAGGCTGGTGATGGCACTACGACTGCCACCGTTCTGGCTCAGGCTATCTACACGGCTGGTTCGAAAAACGTAGCCGCCGGTGCTAACCCGATGGATCTGAAGCGTGGTATCGACAAGGCGGTGAAAGCCGTGGTGGAGAACCTGAAGTCGCAGTCGAAGAAAATCGAGAACTCGTCGGAAATTGCTCAGGTAGGTACTATCTCGGCTAACAACGACGCGGAAATCGGTCAGATGATTGCCGACGCGATGGACAAAGTAGGTAAAGAAGGCGTTATCACCGTGGAAGAAGCGCGTGGCACCGAAACCGAAGTAAAAACGGTGGAAGGCATGCAGTTCGACCGTGGCTACCTGTCGCCCTACTTCGTAACCAACCCAGAGAAGATGGAAGCGGAGTTTGAAAACCCCTTCGTTCTGATCTACGACAAAAAAGTGAGCACCATGAAAGAGCTGCTGCCCGTACTGGAGCAGGTAGTTCAGACGGGTAAGCCACTGGTTATCATTTCGGAAGACGTAGACGGCGAGGCGCTGGCTACCCTGGTAGTAAACAAACTGCGTGGCTCGCTGAAAATTGCTGCCGTGAAAGCTCCTGGCTTCGGCGACCGTCGTAAGGCCATGCTGGAAGACATTGCTGTTCTGACGGGCGGTACGGTTATCAGCGAAGAGCGTGGCTACAAGCTCGATAGCGCGACGATTGAGTATCTCGGTATGGCGGAAAAAATCATCATTGACAAAGACAACACGACGATTGTCAATGGCAAGGGTGAGAAAGAAACCATTACAGCTCGCATCAACGAGATTAAGGCGCAAATTCAAACCACAACGTCTGACTACGACAAGGAGAAGCTGCAAGAGCGCCTGGCCAAACTGTCGGGTGGTGTGGCTATCCTCTACATCGGTGCTTCTACGGAGGTAGAGATGAAGGAGAAGAAAGACCGTGTAGACGATGCCCTGCACGCTACTCGCGCCGCCGTTGAGGAAGGCGTAGTACCCGGCGGTGGTGTGGCTCTGGTACGCGCTCTGGATTCTCTGGAAGCTGTTGATACTATCAACAGCGACGAGCGTACCGGCGTAAACATCATCCGCACGGCTCTCGAAGCTCCTCTGCGCACCATCGTGGCTAACGCCGGTGGCGAAGGCTCGGTGGTAGTACAGAAAGTGCGCGACGGCAAAGGTGACTACGGTTACAACGCCCGCGAAGATCGGTACGAGAACCTGGTAGCCGCTGGTATCCTGGACCCCACCAAGGTAACGCGTCTGGCCCTGGAAAACGCAGCTAGCATTGCTGGCCTGCTCCTGACCACGGAAGCTGTTATCACCGACGAGCCTGAGGACGACAAAGGCGGTGCTGGTGGCGGTGCTGCTGGTATGGGCGGCATGGGCGGCATGGGTGGCATGATGTAATCAGCCCTCAGCTAGCTTACACGCTACAAAAAAGGCCCTGGAATTTAGGTTCCAGGGCCTTTTTTGTATTATCTTTTACGTATTTGTTATATCTGCCTACACTTGACAGAATCGATAATAGCTACATTCACGCTGGCAGCAGATTAGTGAGATGGCTACGTATCTGGTCCCGCTCATAGTTGGTTTCAAGCTTGCGTTCGGCAATTTCTTTTATCAACTCGCACTGTTGCCACAGCACCCGCCGCCGCGCAGGGATATGCGTCCGCTTGAGAGCCGTTTCCAGCGCAACCAGCAGACGCAGCAATACAGCTACGTTAGCGGAACCGCTAATACGAATCTGATCAAATGCTGTAGCGACATAATCAGCATAAATTGGGCGGTTAGCGATGAGCAGAATACGTTTTTCTGATGTCTCTGAGGGTAGCCAAGCTCCAAAGCTGCGGTCACCGACGAATGCCAGTAGCGCGCCCAAATGGTCGACGCAGATAATGGCGGTACTTGTATCATTCACGCCTGGTGATAGAGCCTTAAGTGCTATATCCACAATTTGACGAATGCCAAAACCAACATCCTGTTCGATGGTCCTCTGATTACCAATAACATAGGCTCGAGACAGCTGCCGTTCAACTTCCTTAGGTAGAGACGCGGCCTCTTTTTGGGGTGCCACGGATACCAATGCTGATCCTTCAGCAACAAAGCTACCCAGTGCCAGTTCCATTCGTACTACACAGTGGTATTTGCGGGCAACCTCCAATAGCCGCTTATCGTCAACACTCTGTAGGTAGCCCGAAACCAAGGCGGGCACGGTGTTCCACCATTCTTGAAAAACCTTGTCATCAAAGCGTTGCGTTTCGTCATCATCAGCTGCCTCGCCAATTTCTACGGGAAAAAGCTTTTCTATAACCTCTTTTGTATCACGCATCACGCGATGGATAATATTAGAGGCATCAATAGACGAGGCTAAATGGTGGATGAAGAAGATGAGTACCGCGATACTGAGTAGAGCCAGAAAAATAGCGAAAGCAATGGCCAGAGAGGGAATGAATTGCTCTTTATCAACTCCGCGAATAGTTCGTAGAACAAGTATGCAGTAGGCAAAAAGACCCACAAAGTAGCCTAAAACCATCTGGTTGCCACGGTCGCGCACAAAAGTCCAGATGATACGTGGCGAGTACTGGTTGGATACTTGCGAAAGAGTTGTCAGCGTAAGTGTAAAAATCAGGGCTGCTACCGTAATCATAGATCCGGCCAAGGCAGCGAGCATGCTACGTGCTGCTTCGGCGCCGGCCCCAAATAGCATCGGATAGTTACGCTCCCAAGCGTGTCCAATATTTTTGTCTATGAGTATAAGCCCAAAGGCCAAGGCAAGAAATATGGCGACCATTAGTACGGGCAGGAACCATAGGCTTGCATTCAGGTTCAACCACATGCGAGTGAATCGATTCATGCCTGTTGCTACTACATAAACTCTCGCTAGGTTATAGTTGAGCAGAGATGACCAACGGGCCATAGAACCTACTCTCTCTACCTTTTCTTACTCATTACCATAGCCTTATATAACCAAAAGCCCCAGCACAATTCTGCACTGGGGCTTTTGGTTATATAAGGCTATAGTGCTCTACTTCGCCACTACCGGCTCTTCCATCATGCGCGCCAAACGACGGTAGAGGAAGAACAGAATGATAGACGCGGCGGCCGATAGGGCCACGAAAATCATGAAGAACTGGTAGAGGTTGGTGATTTCGATACCCAGGAAGGTAGGCCACTGGTAGGGCACCTCCAGGCTTTGCAGCTTTTCGACCACCGTAGCAGTAGCCTGTTGCGCTCCGTTGAGGATGGCGGGGAGGTCGATGCCTTCTTGGGCGGCTTTGGCAAACTCGCCGGGGCCGGGAGGATACAAGCCGCTGAGCACGCCAGCTAGCTTGTTGCCGGCGGCAGTAGCCAGGAACCACACGGCCATCAGCAGGGAAGCAAAGCGGGCCGGCGCCAGCTTATTCACCAACGCCAAGCCGATAGGCGACAGACACAACTCCCCGAACGTATGCAGCATGTACATGGTAATCAGCCAGAACATGCTCACTTTGGTGCTGGCCTCTACCCCTTTCACCCCGAAAGCAATGATAAGGTAGCCCACGGCCAGCAGCATTAGCCCGATGGACATTTTGAGGGGCGAGGACGGCTCATTACGACCCATAGCCGTCCACAGAAAGGCAAAGGGGGTAGCGAAAATTATGATAAAAAGCGCATTAGCTGACTGGAAGTAGGAGGCTGGCATTTCCAGATTAGGTTTATGCGGAAAAAACCAGTCGTGCACAGTTACTACAATACTGTATAACCACCCCGGAAACGCTATTTCTACGTTGCGCTGAGTTTGTTCATCTGCAAAGAAGGTGAGCGAAGCACCAGCCTGCTCAAATGCTCCCCAGAAGAAAATCACGAAAAAGCTCAGAATCAGGATGACGTAGATTTTTTCCCGCTCACGACTCGTCAGGGAAGAGTCAGAAAGCACGGCTATGGGCATCACAATCATGGAGGAGAATACCAGCGCCCCTACCCAGTCATAGTTCATCAGCCACGCTATGGCAGCATATACTACTACAAACAGCCCAATTAGCATAGGCAGTTTGCTAGCGAAACTTTTGGTGGGAGCAGCAATTGTCTCGGCCCGTACCGGGCCATCCGTCTGCACGGGCACTACCGGCGAGTGCGCTACGGTGCGCTCGGGCCGGGCACCCAGCGGGGCACCTTCGGCCGTGACTACGTATTTGTTCTTGAATAGCTCAAACGTGAGCGAGCCGATGAGCATCCCAATGCCGGCAGCCAGAAAGCCCCACTTGAAGTCTTCGGGGTTGCCGGTATTACCGAGCGTGCCGCATACCAAGGGCGAGAAGAACGCGCCCAGGTTGATGCCCATGTAGAAAATGGTGTAGGCTGAGTCAATGCGCTTATCGCCAACGGGGTAGAGCGAGCCTACCATGGACGAGATATTGGGCTTGAAGAAGCCGTTGCCGAAAATCAGTAGACCCAGGCCCAAATAGAACAGCGGCATTGCCACGCTGGTGGACTGGTAGCTGCTGGCGCTAAAAAACAGGCTAAACTGCCCAATAGCCATCATCAGGCCGCCAATCAGGATGGAGCGGCGGTTGCCCCAATAGCGGTCGGCCATGTAGCCGCCCAGCAGGGGCGTCAGGTACACGAGGCTGGTGTAGTTGCCATAAATCAGCGAGGAGAATTCCTTGTTGAAAACCAGCGCCTGGGTCATGTACAGAATGAGCAGGGCGCGCATGCCGTAGTAGCTGAAACGCTCCCACATCTCCGTCATAAACAGGATGTAAAGGCCCTTCGGGTGACTGGCCTGCGAGGGTTGTCCCGGCGCGGCAGTAGCAGTTTGCATGAAGAGAAAGTAAAGTGGACAGAAAACAAAACGCCCGTGGCCGGAGCCGAACGGGGGTTGGTAAAGCTACAAAACTTTCCCTACTGCGCAGCAGAGGCAACCCGCGCGGCTTTCCGCCGACTTTGCCGCGTTGCTTCCGCCAACCAGATAGCGTTTTAAGCGCTAGCTTTGTAGCTGCATCACGTTTTTTCTTTTTTATTATGCGCAAACGCATTCTGCCGCTGCTCTTTTTGCTGCTCACCCCCTTTAGCTTCTGCCGCGCCTGGGGCGTGGAAGGCCACCGGGCTGTCGGTCGCCTGGCCGAGCACCACCTCACCCGCAAAGCCCAACGCGAGATACAGGCGTTGCTTGGTACTGAAACTGTTACGTTGGTGAGCACCTGGCCCGACGAGATTCTCTACCCGCCTACCCCCGAGTATAAAGGCACTGGCCCCTGGCACTACGTGAACACACCCGGCGGCCTCAACCACGACCAGTACATCGAGAACCTGAAAAGCCAGACAATTCCGAACGCCTACAAGGCGCTTCAAGAGAATATTACCATTCTGAAAGACAAATCTAAGCCCAAAGCTGAGCGGGCAGTGGCGTTGAAATTTGTCATTCACTTGGTAGGCGACGTGCACCAGCCCCTGCACGCGGGCCGGTTGGAGGACCGGGGCGGCAATAGCATCAAGCTTACCTACCGCGGCAAGGAAACCAATTTGCACAGCCTCTGGGACAGCGGCCTACTTGACTACCAGGGCCTGAGCTACTCCGAGATGGGCCAGCAGTACGACCATGTGCCCGCTAGCCTGCGCCGCCAGTGGCAGCACGACGACATCGCGCAGTGGCTCTATGAGTCGTACCAACTCTGTGAGCAAATCTATGGCGAAGCTGCCCAGAACCCTGCCTATGGCTGGGCCTACTTCCCCGAGCACGGCCCGCAGGTGAAGCAGCGTATTCAGCAAGCCGGTATGAGGCTCGCCGGGGTACTGAATGAGGCCCTGAAGTAAGATGATTTGACTTTTTTGCAGAGAGGCTCTAAACGTACAATTATTTCAATATCAACAAATTATATTTCAAAAGCCAGATTTATAGAAAGCCCCCACCAACGAATTGGTGGGGGCTTTCTGCTTGAAGAAAAATCGTCTCTATTTCTATGCCGGAGTAACAGCCGGGCCAGATTCTGGCATGGCCGGGCGGTAATTGGTTGTAGTGCTACGGGTGCTTTGCGCGTTGCCTTGCGTAGTACCATCTACCTTACTTCCTTTGTTTCGGCCTCTTACCAGCGCGGCTACCGCTACGCCTGTTCCGGCTACAATGGCGGCCGTAATGGCCGGGTGCAGACGCGCCTGCGTGTAGGTGCTCACCGCGCGGGTGTGTCCGGGGTAGTTTCCGCGCTCCTTCAGCTCCCCTACCCCTTGATAGAGGCCGCTTTTGTGATTCTGACGGGCAGGTTGGTCAGATTTAGACTGTTCAGCGAAGCTAGTCTCCATAAACTTATCCAGCAAGGTAGGCGTCCATTCTTCCATGCCCTTAAATAGTTTACTGGAACCGCCTACTTCCACGTTGCGCGCCGGTGCAACGGCACATTTGAGGATAGCGCGTGCCACAGTTTCGGGGGCGTAGGCGGGCGGGGCGTGCTTGGGCACCTTGTCCAGATAATTTTTGGCGTGCAGCGGGTAGGGCGTGTCGATGGCAGCGGGCTGGATAAGCGTGACCGATACCGGAGCGTCTTCCATTTGCAGCTCCATGCGTAGGCCGTCGGTGAAACCCTTTACGGCGTGTTTGCTGGAGCTATACATGGTTTGTAGGATGGCCGTTACGTCGGACAGCACGCTTCCTACGTTGATCAGGGCACCGCCCCGCTGCTTCAAATGCTTTACCGCCTCCAGCGAGCCGTATACCAGCCCCCAGAAGTTAATCTCAAACAACTGTCGCATATCCTCCACCGACTGCTCCTCCACTTTGCCATACATGGAAACGCCGGCGTTATTTATCCAGGTATCGAAGCCGCCAAACTGCTCCTGCGCCGCCTGCGCAATGCGCTGCGCTTCTTCCTGTTTGCTCACATCGGCTACCAAATAGGTCGCCTGTGCGTTCTGGCTTTTCAGCTCGTCGGTGAGCTGGCGCAGGGCGTCTTCGCTACGGGCCACCAGCACCAGCTTGGCACCTTCCTTCGCTGCCATGCGCGCCGTAACGAGGCCAATGCCCGACGACGCCCCGGTGATGACAATAACTTGCTCTTTCAGTTTTTTTAGGTTGACTTTCATAGGTTGCAGGTGTTAGGTAGGTTGTTTCTTACTTTGTTGTGTACGACAAGCTGGCGGGGCAATGTTATGTCGAGGTTCGAGTGCGAAGGCAGCTTGCGCCACAACGCCCGGCATTTCGCCGTAGCTTTGCCTTATGCCACACACCTTTTACGCTCCTGCCCTTACCCTACCCACCTACACCCTTCCCGAAGACGAAAGCAAGCATGCCGTACGGGTGCTGCGCCTTGGGGCCGGCGACGCGGTGACGCTGGTAAACGGCCAGGGTAGCGTTTATCAGGCGGAGGTGACGGATGCCAACCCCAAACGCTGCCAGTTGCGCATCACTAGCGAAACGCAGGTGCCGCCGCGTGCCTACCAGGTGCACTTGGCCGTGGCGCCCACCAAAAACCTCGACCGCATGGAGTGGCTGGTGGAGAAAGCCACCGAAATCGGCGTCGACCGCATCACGTTTTTGCGCTGCGCCCGCTCCGAGCGGCGTGAGCTGAAGCTGGACCGACTGGAGAAAATTGCCGTGAGTGCCCTCAAGCAGTCGGGGCAGGCGTGGCTGCCGGAACTGGTGGAGCTAACGGACTTCGCCCGCGTACTCCCTACCCTCGAGCCGGCTACTACGTTCATTGCCCATCTCGCCGACGATGAGCGAACGGAGTTGGCCCAGGTGGCCGGCGCGGCCCCTACCTGCTGCATCCTCATCGGCCCCGAAGGCGACTTTACGCCCGAAGAAATTACCGCCGCCCGGCAGCTCGGTATTCGGCCGGTAGCCTTGGGGCTGACGCGCCTGCGCACCGAAACGGCCGCACTAGCCGCTGTGCATACCGTGCACATTGCTAAATTATTGCGTAGTTGAACGACCTCTGTGAATCTCTACGTTGATTCAGCACACCTCTGCGGGAACCCAATCGTTAGTTTATGTTGAAGAATCTGCTGCTGACGCTGCTGTGCGTCCTACCCCTGCTGGCCGCTGCGCCCGTAGCACCTAGCTTCAAGATTGCCAAGCTGCACTACGGCGGTGGCGGCGACTGGTACGCCAACAAAACCAGCCTACCCAACCTGATTCGCTTCTGCAATCAGACACTCAAAACCAACATAGCGCCCGACGAGGCCACTGTGGAGCTGGACTCGCCGGAGCTACTCACCTACCCGTTCATCCACATGACGGGCCACGGCAACGTGGCTTTCACCGAGGCCGAAGCCAAAAACCTACGTCGCTACCTGATGGGCGGAGGCTTCCTACACATCGACGACAACTACGGCCTCGACAAGTTCATCCGCCCCGAGATGAAGAAGGTATTTCCCGAGCTGGAATTCGTGGAGTTGCCCTTCTCCCACCCCGTCTACCACCAGAAATTCGATTTTCCCAAAGGCCTACCCAAAGTACACGAGCACGATGGCAAGCGTCCGCAGGGCTTTGGCTTGCTCTATAAAGGTCGCCTGGTGTGTTTCTACAGCTTCGAGTGCGACCTAGGCAACGGCTGGGAAGACCTCGGCACCTACCCCGAAGACACACCCGCCGTGCACGAAGCCGCCTTGAAGATGGGCGCTAACTTGGTGACGTACGCGCTAACGCAGGAGTAGAGATACTACATTTTGTGTCTTGTCGTTGCTGACGCTGGCCGTTCAACGACGAGATACAAGATGCTGTGTCTCTACTTCTTAAAATTTCCGTTTTAACACCTCACTCAACACAAACGCTGCCCGTATATCGGCCGCACTGCGTAGCGTGTTGCGCACATTGCGCTGCGTTTGGGTGGTTCTGTTCTTCGATGGTGTGTTGTAGGCGTTTGGAAGAACGGTGGTAGCGCGGGGTAAGGTAGTAGCCCGCCGCGCGCGGGGCGTAACTTCCTGGTTGGCCCTGGCTATGGCCTTTTCCTCCAACGAAATCGGCTTTACCTCCGTGCGCTCCAAGCTACGCGGCTTTCGGGCTACTTCACGGGGCATCGGGCGGCCAGCAGGAGTAGTTGGGGCAGCGGGCTGTGTTGGAGTTGCCGTAGTGGGCGCCGCCGGTTGATTTTGCGCCTGCATCTGCTTCAGCAGCTCCTTAAACGAGGTATCGGGTAAATTGGGAGCCTTGGGCCGGGGCCGCTCCTGGCTCTCGCGGGCCGTGGTTTCGATGGCTTTTTGCACCATTCGCCAGATGAAAACCCCTAGTCCGGCTAAGATGACAAGGAATATTTGCAGCTTTTCCATAGGAAGTAGTCGGGAATTTGTGCGCGGTTAATTCCAAGATACGCAATAACTACGCGCTTCGGTCTTAATCCCTTCGCATCTACGCACGCACAGAGCAAAAACTCACCCTTTCACAAATTTGCCATTCACCGGATACCTTGCGCCGGGAAACGTCCCTGCTTGGTGCGGTAGAAGGCTTTGATTTCCTCCAAATCCTTCTCGTAGTCGCCGGTAGGCCAGAAGGCGGGGCCAACGCCGGCTTCCTTGTTCTTGTAATCGAGGTAGCCGAGCAGGATGGGTACGCCTGCGCCTACCGCAGCATGGTAGAAGCCTTTGCGCCACTTGGGTTGGTACTTGCGCGTGCCTTCGGGAGTAATAAGAATTACCAGCTCGTCGCGCTCGTTGAAGAGTTGCACCATACCGTCTACGAGACTGTTGTTGCGACTACGGTCCACAGCCAGACCGCCCAAAGAGCGAACCAACGCGCCGAGTACGGGAATGGTAGTCCACTCTTTTTTGATGGTCAGCTTCACGTCCACGTCCATCAGAAAGAACGCGGCGCGGGCATACATGAAGTCCCAGTTGCTGGTGTGGGGCGCGGCAATCATCATGCTTTTTTTGATGCCGGGCGGCACTTGCGGCCCTAATCGCCAGCCGGTTATCCAAAACCAGAATTTCGAGAACAGGTACCAGAAGGTAGAGGTTTTGCGGGCAGCCATAGGATGAAAAGAGGAAGCAATCCCAAAAAATGGGGCGGCAAGAAAAACAGTCGTCAAAACTAGAAAAAATAACGCGCTACCCCAGCAAGGCCGTCAATTCCTTGGCCTTGTCCATGGTGTGGCGGTAGCCGATGTTGAACAGCGTTTGGGCCTGCCGGTACTGCAAGGGCCGGTAGGTGCGCAGTTCTTCGGGCTCCAGCAGCAGGTCGCAGCGCTGTTTGCTGGCCATGGTATTGGTGCTGATGGCCAGGTGCAGCACCCGCTCAATAAGACCACGGAACGTAGTGATGCGCGCCGCCCGGTTGCTGGGGTTGCAGTTGATGCCTACCACCGGCATTCCCCTACCCTCCACCGCACTCACGGGCAGGTTGTTGAGCAAGCCCCCATCCACCAGCTGCCTACCCTGGTATTCCACTGGCCTATACACAATAGGCACCGCCGCCGACGCCAGCAGCGGCGGAATCAGCGGCCCCTCCGAAAACTCCACGGATACGCCCTCCGTCAGGTCTGTTGTTACCAGCGTGAGAGGTATGCGCAGGTCGGCGAAGGTGGCATTGGCCCCCAGGTGGCTAATAAATAGCTGCTCTACAGCCGTTAGGTGCAACAGACCGTAGCGACTCAGCGCCAACCGCGTGAGCCGGACAATATTAACGCTGGTGAGCATGCGCAGAATCTCGGCCGGCGCGAAGCCCGCCGCGTAAAACGCCCCCGCAATGGCACCTGACGATACGCCGGCCACTCGTCCAATCGGTATTTCCAGCGTGTCCAGCGCCGCTAGTACGCCCAAATGCGCAATGCCCCGCGCGCCGCCACCCGATAAGGCTAATGCCAGCATGTAGTAAGATGGTGAAATGGTGAGTGTTGCTGCTTTAACGATTAGAAACGGTCGAGCGGTTAACTTGGCCTTCCTCACTTAACTGTGCATCCCTACCCTGCCGGCTTACAACTCGTCCAAGCGGAACGTGTCGGCTACGCGCACGCCTTTTTCCGTCAGCTGCACGGTGCAGGCTTCCACCGTGGGGTCGTGTTCCAGCAATAGCACCCAGTTCTCCTCGGCGGCGCGGCGCAATACTTGCTCTTTTTCGCTGAGCGTGACCAGGGGGCGCATGTCATAGCTCATCACGTAGGGTAGCGGAATATGAGCCACACTGGGCAGCAGGTCGGCCATGTAGGCCACGGTGCGGCCCTTGTATTCCAGCACGGGCACCATCATTTTTTCGGTGTGCCCATCAGCAAAAATGATTTCCCGGAAGGTCGGCAATGCACCGGGCACGCCTTGAGTAGAATCCACGAACTGCAAGTGGCCGCTTTCCTGGATGGGCAGGATGTTTTCTTTCAGAAAACTCGCCTTTTCGCGAGCATTTGGCGTCACGGCCCAATCCCAGTGGGCCTCGTTGCTCCAATAGGTAGCATTGGGGCAGGCCAGCACCAGTTTATCGTCGGGGGTGCGCACCACAGCGCCGCCGCAGTGGTCGAAATGCAGGTGCGTCAGAAACACATCGGTGATGTCGGCAGCGGTGAAGCCTTTTTCGCGCAGGGAGCCTTCCAGCGTCGCGTCGCCGTGCGGGTGAAAGTGGCTCCGAAACTTTGCATCCTGTTTGCTACCCATGCCCGTGTCTACCAAAATCAGGCGGTTGCCGTCTTCCACCAGCAGGCAGCGCATGGCCCAGGTGCAGAGATTGTTGGCATCGGGCGGATTCAGCTTTTCCCACATCGTGCGCGGCACCACGCCAAACATGGCGCCGCCATCGAGTTTAAAAAAGCCAGTATCAATCGTGTGTAAGGTCATGGGTAGGAAGTGGAGTGGGTGGGTATATACTGCAAGAAACGAAAAGAACGTCATGCTGAATGCAGTGAAGCATCTGGCTTGATAGTACTTGACTTTCCTGAGGAAGGGAATTACTATCAAGCCAGATGCTTCACTGCATTCAGCATGACGTTCTGAAAAACGGCCTACCTTTCTCTACTCCACTATCACGCCCATCGCCGAGAACTTGTCGATGCGCTGACTGATGCGCTCCTCGGGCGACAAGGCTTCCAGGTCGTCGAGGGTTTTGAGCAGGGTTTTCTTGAGCGTGGCAATCATTTTATCGGGCGCGGTGTGGGCGCCGCCCAGGGGCTCCTTCACGATGCCGTCGATGAGCTTATTGCCAAGCATATCGGTGGCCGTGAGCTTAAGGGCCTCGGCGGCTTGCTCCTTGTAGTTCCAGGAGCGCCACAGAATGCTGGAGCACGATTCGGGCGAAATCACGGAGTACCAGGTATTTTCCAGCATCAGCACCCTATCACCAATGGCAATACCCAGCGCCCCGCCGGAGGCGCCCTCGCCAATGATGATGCAGATAACGGGCACCTTCAGCAGGAACATTTCCTTGAGGTTGCGGGCAATAGCCTCTCCCTGCCCCCGCTCCTCGGCTTCCAAGCCAGGGAAAGCGCCGGGTGTATCAATAAGCGTGATAATGGGCTTGTTGAACTTCTCGGCCAGCTTCATCAGGCGCAGGGCCTTGCGGTAGCCCTCGGGGTTAGGCATCCCAAAGTTGCGAAACTGACGCTGCTTGGTATTGTGCCCCTTTTGCTGCCCGATAAACATCACGGAGCGGCCGCCCAGCTCAGCAAAACCGCCTACCATCGCCTTGTCGTCGGCCACGGTACGGTCGCCGTGCAGCTCAATGAACTTGTCGGCCATGCCTTCGATGTATTCCAGCGTGTAGGGGCGGTCGGGGTGACGCGAGAGCTGCACGCGTTGCCAGCGGGTGAGGTTGGCGTAGGTTTCTTTTTTGAGGGCCTTTATTTTGGCTTCCAGGGCGGCAACGGCCTCCGATACGTCTACCTGGCTGTCGTCGGCCAGTTGTTGCATTTCGCGGAGCTTGCCTTCGAGGGCGGCAATGGGTTGTTCGAAATCGAGGAGCATTGCAGAAGAAAGAATGCGCGGGGTTGCGGAAAAAGAATAGAGGGCAAAGGTAAGCGAAACCCGCGCACCGACCGTTGGTAGGCAGCAGGAAACACAAAGCAAAAAAGAATCTGCCTGAAAAACAGGGATAACCGCCGGCGAGGGCACTTTTTTTGAGCAAAATGCACGTCGGGGTTTGACAATGTCCGCCATCCCCCTACCTTTGCAACACTTTAACGGAAAAACGAACGGTTTTTCAGCGCACAAAGTACTCTGGTTCGGTAGTTCAGTTGGTTAGAATGCCGCCCTGTCACGGCGGAGGTCGCGGGTTCGAGTCCCGTCCGGACCGCTCTTTTGAGCCCAGAGAAATAGTACGTTGCTCCGTTAAAGTTAGAAGGTTCGGTAGTTCAGTTGGTTAGAATGCCGCCCTGTCACGGCGGAGGTCGCGGGTTCGAGTCCCGTCCGGACCGCTCTTCTAGAAAAGGCCCTGCATCCAATGGATGCAGGGCCTTTTTACGTTTTGGGTGTTTACGTTTTCTCGGAGGAGGGAGTAACGGTGGGGCGACCTGGGATTTTTTCTTGCAGATGATTGATTTTACTCGCTAAGCGAGCAGGTCGATACCTCTGACGAAATCTCGCCACCAGTCTCCCTACCTACTGCATATACCTAATCGTATGAAACCAACTTCTTTAGCGGCCTTTTACACCGCATGCGCCCCCACGACAGAGACGGCAGCCGGCGTTTTGCCACCGCCTGATATGGCCCAGGGAGTCGGTCATTTTAACGTTTTCTCCTTAGCCGACCTCCGCCAGGCACCCCCCATGCCGTTTACTAGGCGAGCCTACCATAAGATTACGCTCTGCCGCAGCCCCAGCCGGGTGGAATACGCCGACCAGGACCCGCACAGCGCGCCCAACACCTTGTTTTTAGTAACGCCGCGCGTCCCCTATCGGTGGCTGCCGCTCACGGAGACGTCCGAGGGATACTCCTGCCTTTTCGACGACGCCTTTCTACTACCCGCTCGCACCGGGGTAGTGGTGGCGGAACTCCCTATTTTTCAGCTTGATGCCTACTCGGTATGGGAGGTAACCGAGACCGAGTGTGCGGCGGTTGAGGCGATTTTTCATAAGATGGCGCACGAACTCACCTCCCGCTACGCCTACAAGTACGACTTGCTGCGCACCTATTTGTGGGAATTAATTCATCTGGTGCAGAAGCTACAGCCGGCTCCCGCCCGACTAGCGACGCACAGCGCGACCGAACGGGTCGCTACCCAATTCGCCGATTTGCTGGCACAACAGTTTCCACGCCAGAGCCCACTGCCGCCGCTGCGCCTGCGCACCGCTGCTGACTATGCCGACCAGTTGGCCGTGCACGTCAACCACCTCAACCGGGTACTGAAGCAGGCAACCGGCTCTACCACCACAGCTTTGCTGAACCAGCGCCTCACGCAGGAATCCAAGTTATTGCTACGGCAAACGAGTTGGAGCATCTCGGAAGTTGCCGATAGCCTGGGCTTTGCCGATGTGGCGCACTTCTGCACTTTCTTTAAGCGCCACACGGCCCAAACACCAGGTGATTTTCGGGGCGCAACCTTGTTTGAAATATAAAACAACTGGTTTGATTGGTGAAGCTCAGTCCTCGCCTGTTCCTTGGACCTTTGTGTAGTACTTCTGCATCACCCTGGTGCGGAGAAAACACCTTCAGGTACCATGGAAAACAAAAAAATTGCGCTGGTTTCCGGCGGCAACAAAGGCATTGGTTTGGCTATAGTTCGGGGTCTGCTACGGGCGGGATGCCGGGTTTATCTGGGGGCCCGCGAGGTGGCCAAAGGACAGGAGGCTGCCGCGGAGTTGGCGGCGGAAGGAGAAGTAATAGTTATCGAGTTGGACCTCACCAACCAGGCGACACTCGACGCGGCCACGGCGCGCGTGCAGCGCGAAATAGGCCACCTGGACATTCTAGTGAACAATGCGGGTATCAATCCGGAAGGGGATGGCGCGGCTAGTAAGGCAACGATCCAGAGCGTGGAGCAAGTAATGAAGACGAATTTTCTGGGGACGCTGGCGGTTACTCAGACCTTTTTGCCGCTACTCCGGCAGGCCGCGGCGGGGCGCATTGTCAACCTGTCAAGTCCGTTGGGCTCGCTCACCCTCAGCGGCCAGAATGACTGGGGGCTGTTGGGATACTCGGCCTCGAAAGCGGCTGTGAACATGCTCACCGTGCAGCTTGCCTACGAACTGCGGGATACAGCTATCAAAGTCAATTCGGCCAGCCCCGGCTATACAGCTACCGACCTGAACGGCTTTGCGGGCACCGATACTCCCGAGCAGGGAGCAGCGGAAGCTATCCGGCTGGCCTTATTACCGGCTGATGGTCCCAATGGCACAAACTCTTCCTCTACAGCTTCCCTACCCTGGTAAGCGCTAAGCGGCCAAACGCTGGTACTCAAATGGTATATACCACTATTTTTTCAAAAGCTTATGTAACTACCCTACTCCACCCGGAACCAATCCACATCCACGCTGCCCGCGTCGTTAGTGGCGCCGGGGCGCAGGGCAAACAGGCCCATTTTGGCGCCAATCCAGCGGCCTTCCCGGGCCTGGAAGTCAGCGCCTACCGGTTGAAACGTGGTGCCATCGGTACTATAGCTGAACTGGCATGCGGCGCCGGGGCGCACGGCTACGCGCAGGTACACAGGCTGGCCAACGGGTAGCGTGGCCACAGAGGCCGCCGTGGTTTCGGGCGTCAGCTTGTCGGCATTGCGGCAAACGGTTTGGCTGACGCGGAGCTGACCGTTCTCGTTGGTCAGTGACAGGTAGGCGTAATCCAGACCCATCATCACCAGCCCTACCTTCTCACCTTCCAAGCGCGGCGTGAAAGTGAGTTTCGTAGTGGTGGTAAACGTTTCGGCGGGTAGCTTTTGCAGCAGCAGGTTCGGCACCTGCCAGAAGTTCTTGAAATCAGTGGGCAGCGGTACCGTGTAGAGGCGCAACTGGCTTTGCGCGGGCATCGGGAAAGCCCAACCAGCCTGCGGGTTGGCGTGCCACTGCCATTGCAGGCCCAGGTCGGGCGTGTCGAACTCATCGGAGGTAGGCGGCGTGGCCAAGGGCTGCGCTTTGCCTTTAATAGTCGGCTTCTTATGCGTCAGGACGGGCTGGCCGATACCGTCGCCGTCGGGGTCGTCGCCGATAACGGGCCAGTCGTTTTGCCAGCGCATAGGCTGCAAATGCACCACCCGGCCATAGGCACCCTGGTCCTGAAAGTGTAGAAACCAGTCTTCGCCCGTGTTGGTATCCACCCAGGCGCCTTGGTGCGGGCCGTTGACAGGCGTGTTGCCCTGGGCCAATACAATGCGGTCTTCGTAGGGACCAAATATGTTTTTGGAGCGCAGCACTACCTGCCAACCGGGCGTGACACCCCCTCCCGGCGCAAAAAGGTAGTAGTAGCCGTTGCGTTTGTAGAATTTGGGACCTTCCAGGGTAGGATGCTTGGCATGGCCATCGAACACCAGCACTTCGTCGCCGAGCAGTTGCAGGCCATCAGCCGACATCTCGCTCACGGCCAGCACGCTCTTGAAGCCCGCCCGCGAACCGGCAAAGGCGTGCACGAGGTAGGCGCGGCCGTTGTCGTCCCAGAGGGGGCAGGGGTCGATCCAGCCCTTGGCCTCTTTCACCAGAATAGGCGGCTCCCAGGGGCCGGCCGGGTGCTGGGCGCGGGTCACGAAGATACCCAGGTCCGGATCGGGGTAGTAGATGTAGTACAGGCCTTTGTGGTAGCGAATAGCCGGTGCCCACACGCCCCCGCCGTGCTGGGGCTTTTGGAAACGCTCCGCAGGCTGCTGCTCATCGAACACAGCGCTGAGTAATGTCCAGTTTACCAGGTCCTTGGATTGCAGAATCTGTAAGCCCGGCACGCTGTTAAAGCTCGATGATACCAAATAATACGTATCCCCTACCCGAATAGCGTCGGGGTCGGAGTAATCGGCGTAGAGAACCGGATTTTTGTAGGTGCCATTGCCCAGGTCTGGCACCCACACCTTGGATAGCGTGCTGGTTTGGGCAAGAGTTAGGGTAGGCAGTAGGAAAAGCAGGAAGAACAGGTTGCGCATTCTGGTATCGATTTAAAGAGCATAAAGCATAATAGAACGTCATTTCGAACGGAGTGAGAAATCTCGCGTGCTGATGAAAGATACTATCCTGCATCAGCACGCGAGATTTCTCACTCCGTTCGAAATGACGTTCGATAGGTGGCGTAAAAACAGCTTACTTCTGCCGCAACAGCCACTCGGCCAAATCCTTAGCAGCATCGAAGTTCTGGTACACGGCCGGAATCTTGCGGCCGTCCACGTATTCGTTGTACAGCCACGGGTCGCCCACGGCGAAGACTGTCCCCTTCCCTACCTTAGCCGTGGCTATGATAACGTTACTGCCTTGGGTTACATTAGCCTTGGCAGTACCAGACAACCCCAGCGGCGCCAGCTCCTTGATATACGCCGCACGGGCATTTTTGAAGATGGCGTTGCCGGCAGCAATATCCACGCGGCCCTGCTCAAACTGGCTACCCTTCACCATGTTGATATTCTGGGGCAGGAATTGCACGCCGAAGTTTTTAGCCAACTCGTTGAAGTGCGGAATCTCGCAATTGGAGGTGTCGTTGGCCATCAGCACGAGGGTGCCGCCGGCCTTCACCCAGTCGGTTATTACCTTGCTGTCAGCAGCTTGCACATAGTTAGGCTGAGGGGTTTCCTTTTTCGTGTCGGGGTCTACGATGATGTAGACATCCACGTCTTTGAGGGCGGCGGGGGTAGGCGCCGTGGGCACGGCCACGGTGCGGGCGCCCAGTTCGCGGAACTGATTGCCCCACAGCCAGAAGCCGCCATGCGTGCGGTCTTCCCAAGTGTAGTGCCACTGCTCCTGCTGCCCCGTAATCGGGTTCTGACGCAGCTCGTGATTGAAGTAGTAATCCAGCCCCACGGTTTTGCCCTGGCCCACGCTGTTTTCCTTGGCAATTTCCATCTCTACGCTCGCCAGAATGAAGGGTCCTACCCCTTTCAGGTCGTTTTTGCGCAGGGGTTCGGAGAGGTAGTATTCGTAACTGCCGTCGCGGTAGGGGTTGCCGCCGAGGCCGCCCACGCTCACGGTGCCGTTGAACGCTAGGGCGTTGTTTTCGGTCGCCACAAAGGTTTTGAGCAGGCCGTCGTAGCCTTTCTGGGCGGTTTGCAGGTACTTCTTATCGAGGTAGCCCATCCGCACGCCCTTGGCCAAGGCGTACACAAACATGCTGCTGCCCGAGGCCTCGGCGTAGTTGCCCTTGCGCGTGCCCTGGTCCACTACCAGCGACCAAGTGCCGGTTTTGGCATCCTGGTATCTCGCCAGCACCGGCGCCAAGCGCTGCACGTCCTTAATGAGCTGAGCGCGTTGTGGGTGGTTCTGCGGGAAATAGTCGAGCACATCTACCAGCGCCATGGCGTACCAGCCCATACCCCGGTCCCAGAAGTTGGGCGACTGGCCGGTTTGCTTGTTGGCCCACTTCTGCTCCCGGCTTTCGTCGTAGCCGTGGTAGAGCAGGCCGGTTTTGGGGTCTACCAGGTTCTTTTCAATCAGCGCAAACTGCTTGGCTACATCGTCGAAGCCCTGGGGCTGGTTGAATACCTGGCTGTACTCGGCGTAGAACGGCTCGGCCATATACAGGCCATCCAGCCACATCTGATTGGGGTAGACCTTCTTATGCCAGAAGCCGCCCGCTTTGGTGCGGGGCTGGCCTTCCAGCTGTTGGTGCAGCAACTGGGCGGCCTTCTGGTACTTATCGGTTTTCTTGAGTAGGGAAACCTGGCTGAGCAGCAACAATGCGTGGCCGGTAGCGAGGTTATCGAGGTTATAATCAGTGGGTTTATAGGTCCGGATGCTGCCGTCGGACTGCACAAACTGGTCGAGGTCTTTTTGAATGTACGTGAAGTACTTACCATCGCCGGAACGTTGCCACACGCGCTCCAAGGCCTTCAGCATCAGCCCTTGTTCGTAGTCCCAGCGGGCAGTTTTGCGGTTGCCAATCACAATGGAATCGGGGTACCAGGAGATGAACGCATCGGCCATGCGCTGCGACATGGGTGGCGACGGAGCAGGCGTTTGGGCAACGCTTGCGGCCGATGTCAGCAGCAAGCCAGAAAGAAGCAGACGGGAAAAGGACATAAAAAGAAGTACGGAAGCGGAAAGAGAGATTTTAGCAGAAGGGGCAAATTATTGTCATTCCGAACGCAGTGAGGAATCTGAGTGAGCACATTATTGCCTCTGAATCAGATTTCTCACTGCGTTCGGAATGACACTTAACCAACGTCAGCAACGACGCCAACCACCCCAGTTGCGACTACAGTCGCAACATCCCCTCCTCGGCTGAGGAGGGGAGTTTCGTTTTGACGATTATCGTTTTGACACTGAAATAACCTTTTTCGACATTTTCTGGCCCAGCTCCACGTCTTTTTTGGCGGCTTTCGTGTCCGTGTTGGTGAGCTTCACGGCCTTGGTCCGGTCGCCGCTGAGGCGCACCAGCAAGTCGGCGCTGTTGGAGTAGCGTAGGTTATCCACCAGCACGTTCTGGCTGTTCTGGATTTCCATCACAGGCTTGGTATTGGAGGTCAGCAAGGCCACGTTTTTCAGCGTGATGCCTTCGGCTTCCTGGCACACCATGCCCTTTTCGCTTTCCAATACCGTGTTCTGAATCAGGATGTTCTTGATGCTCATTTCGGGTAGGCCCCGGATGAGGATGCCGGTTTCGGCGCCTTTGCACATCACGTTGTTGATGGTGAAGTCGCGAAACTGCGGGGTGCCCTCATTCAGCGGCTCGGCTTTGATTTCGGGTAGGGCCTCGGGCTCGCCGTTGGCGGGCACCGGGTCTTTGGCCGCGTAGTACATATCAAACAGAATGGCCTGTCCGGCAATGTCGGTCATGGCCACGCCATCCACGTAGATTTTCTCCACTACGCCGCCCCTACCCCGTGTGGTCTTGAAGCGCAGGCCTACGTCGGTGCCGATGAAGGTGCAGTTATACACAAACAGGTTGCGCGCCCCGCCCGACATCTCCGAGCCAATCACGAAGCCGCCGTGGGCATGATATACTTTGCAGTTGCGAAATACGAAGTTTTCGGTGGGCACACCGCGCTTACGGCCCTGCTCATTCTTGCCGGATTTGATGCAGATGCCATCGTCGCCCACGTCAAACGTGCAGTCCTCCACCAACCCGTTTTTGCAGGATTCCAGGTCCAGCGCATCGGTATTCTGGCCGTACCAGGGGTTTTTAGCCGTCACGCGGCGGATGGTCACGTCCTCGCACAGAAGCGGGTGGATGGTCCAGGCCGGCGAGTTCTGAATGGTAAAATCTTCCAGCAGCACCTGTTTGCAGCCTTGCAGGCTCAGCATGTTGGGCCGCAGAAAATCCTTGATGTCCGCAAAATCAGCCGGTTCGGTTTTGCCCGGCTTGATAACGCCCGGCTCCGACATAGTAGACGCTTTCAGCGCCTGTTCCGAGGGATACCAATAGTCTTTTTTCTCATTCACGGCGCCGCCCGCAGCCACGCGCTGCTTCCATTGCCCAGCCGTGAGCTTGTCCTTTTTCACGGGCCGCCACACGTCGCCGTTGCCGTCGAGCACACCGGGGCCGGTGATGGCAACGTTAGTCAGGTTCATCCCCGAAATAGGCGATTGATTGCGCACGGCAGCCACTCCCTCCCAATTGGTTTTGACGAGTGGATACTGACTTTTATCGGCCGTGAACTGCACCAGAGCGCCTTTGGCGAGGTGCAGGTTCACGTTGTTTTGCAGCTCAATGGGACCAGTCAGCCACAGGCCCGCGGGCACCAATACTACCCCCTTTTTCTGACTGGCCGCGGCTATAGCTTTCTGAAATGCCGCTGTATTTAGCGTCTGACCATCGGCTTTGCCGCCGTAGTTAAGCAGGCTCACTGTATCGGCGCTGAACTGGGTGGGCTTTACGGTGAAGGTAGGGCGTACCTGCCCGGCAGCCGGAGTGGCGGCAGCCAGCGCACCGGCCAGCGAAAACGGAAGAAGAAAAGCGAGTTTGCGCATACTAGACTAAAAAAAGTCTACCCGACCAAGGCCGGGCAGATGAGGAACAATGCTACCGGTAGCCGGCATTTTGAGTGAATTCGGCTTTATTTTCCACTGCATCGAGCTGACGCTGCGGAATAGGGCGCAGCGTATGGAAATCCTGGATGCTGGCGCCCGCGTCGGGGTTATACTTGCGCACGCGCTCCACCAGCTTGTTGGTGCGCTTCAGGTCAAACCAGCGCAGTTGCTCGCCCCCTAGTTCCCTACCCCGCTCGTCGAGGATAAAGTCCAGCGACAAATCGGAGGCTGTAATCAGCATGTCGTTTTCCTTGCCGGGTAGGGCGGCACGGCGACGCACCACATTAATTAGCTCGACGGCTTTGGCGGTGTTTCCGGCCTTGAACTCGGCCTCGGCAGCGGTCAGGTACACATCAGCTAGGCGAATCACGTAGGCGTCGCGGGCGCTCTGCTCCTCGGCGATGGTAGGGCGGGTAGGGTCCATAAATTTCTTCATGGTCACGTAGTGAATCCGGTCGCCGATGATGGCACCCGTGGGGCTATACACCACGCTTTGGTCCCAATAGCGGTACTTCTTCTGGGCCTTTTGGGCAGCCGACACAACGTATTTGGTAGCTACCAAGGCCGTATCGCCCACCGCAATACCGGTCACAGCTTTGTTGGCAATCCAGACCGTCTGGAAGGTAGCGGCGTAGCGCGAATCGATTTTCTCGTTGAACAGATTCAGGAAGAACAGCGAGGGCATGAAGCGGTTGAAGGGGCGGCCGTTGGCGATGTCGCGCACCATGCCGGGTTGGTCGTCATACTTCATCAGGAACAGCAGGTGGCCGTTGTTGCCGCCGCGCGGGTGGCCGTCGGGGTAGAGCGTGGCGTCTACCCGGTCGTTCACGCTCAGGTCTTTGGAGTAGTTCACGGCCCACACCACCTCCTTGTTTTCCAGGTTCGTCATCGACCACAGGTCGGCGTAGCGAGGCTGCAAGGCAAAGCTGTAGCCCGAAATCACCTTTTCGGCCAGCGCGGCGGCTTCCTTGTCCTGCCCGCGGGTGAGGTAGATCTTTGCCAGAAACGCCTCCGCGGCAGGCTTCGTCGCGCGGCCGTAGTCGGTGGTAGTAGCCGGCAGGTTGGCCACGGCAATGGTCAGGTCTTCTAGTATCTGTTTGTAGAAGGTTTCCACCGGGGTACGGTTGGCCGTCACCTGCACACCTAGGGTTTCGGTGGTAGTGAAGTGCACGCCACCCCAAGTTTCCACCACGTGCCAGTAGTAGAAAGCACGCAGAAAGCGCAATTCGCCTTCCCGAATCTTCTTTTGAGCATCGGTCATGCCCGACTGCCCAATGCGGTTGATGCCCGCGTTGCACACGTTGATGCCCGTGTAGAGCCGTCCCCACAGCTGCTCGATGGCCCCCGAGCTGGATTGCAGGGTCGTATATTCTGTCAGGTCGGGATTCACGTCGCCGGCCCCGCGTTGCCACAGGTCGGTGCCCATTTCGGCCATGCTATAGCCGTTTTCCTTGCCGTACCACCAGCGGGTATAGGAGTAGGCGGCATTCACCAGCGTTTCGAAGCCGGCGGGCGTGCTATATACGGCGTCGGCCGTCAGGCCCGTGGGGTTGTATTCTTCCAGCTGCTTTTCGCAGGCGGGTAGCGTGAGGGTAAGCACGCCCGCAGCCAGCAGTAGTTTCAGCGTCTTAGTCGTTGCAAAGTTCATGGCTTGATAGTTAACTACTTAGATACTGCTTAAAAGGATAGATTGAGCCCCACCAGGGCCACGCGCGGAATGGGCGCGCCAATGGAGCCGCCGCGCTCCGGGTCATAGTCCTTGATGTGGCTCCACGTCACCACGTTCTTGCTCTGCACATATACCCGCAACGACGACATGTGCAGCTTACTGAGTACCGGCGCCGGAATGGTGTAGCCCAGCGTTACGGCGCGCAGCTTCAGGTAGGAACCGTCTTTGTAGAGCAGCGTAGTACCGTACAGGGCGTTTTGCTGCGTCGATTTCGACAGGCTGGCATCGGGACGGGGGTAGTCGTTGGAAGGGTTTTCGGGCGTCCAGTAGTTCTGCTGCGAGCTGTTCTCGATGCCCTGCGGGTCGAAGAAGGAATTGTAGTCGTAGCTGAACATCTGCCCATAGCGGGCAAAGAACTGGAACGCAAGGTCGAAGTTCTTGTAGGCAAAGTCACTGTTGAAGCTGCCGCTCCACTTGGGCACCTGCGAGCCAAGCACGGCCCGGTCGCCGGTGGCCGTAATGCGGCCGTCGCCGTCCAAGTCGCGCACTTTAATCTGGCCGGGCTTCTGACCAAAGGTTTTCGCTACGTCGGCTTCGTCGGTTTGCCAGATGCCAATTTTCTCGTAGTCGTAGAGTACGCTCGTTGGGTAGCCCACAAACCAGCGGTTGTTGATGTCGTTGCCGCTGCTGCCCAGGTCCGTAATTTCCTCCTTGTTTTTAAACCACGTTACGCCGGCGTTCCAACGGAAGCCCGCGTGATCTACTACCAGCGCGTTCAGCCCTACCTCCACGCCGCGGTTGCGGGTTTTGCCAATGTTCTGCGTTATCACCGATACACCCGAGCTCAGGGGTAGGAAGCGGTTCAGCAACAGGTCGGTAGTACGGGTGTCGTATAGGTCCACAGAGCCCGTAAGGCGGTTCTGGAAGAACCCGAAGTCCAAACCCAGGTTCTTGGTGTTCGACAGCTCCCAGCCCAGATCGGGGTTGCCGATGCGGTTGGCAAAGGCGTAGCCAGGGGCCGACGTCTCACCGTAGCTGAAGGGAATACGCGTGAGCACGGCCTGCGTGGAGTAGGCCGGAATGTCGTAGTTGCCGGCGCGGCCGTAGCTCACGCGCAGCTTCAGATCCGTCAGCGGCGTCACGTTCTTCATGAAATCCTCCTCCACAATGCGCCAGGCACCCGCCACCGAGGGAAAGAACGCCCACTTATTACCGGCGGCCAGCTTCGATGAGCCATCCGAGCGGCCTGTGAGGGTGAGCAGGTAGCGGCTCTTGTAGTTGTACTGCACGCGCCCAGTAAAGGAAATCAGCTTGCTATCCACGTAGCCGCTGTTGATGCCTACCTGCTGGTTGGCATTGGCCAGGGCATAGTACAGCTGATAGTTCAGCAGCTGGTTGCGGCCCTGGGCGTTGGACGTTTCCGTATTAAAGGTCAGCAGCGACGTAACGCCCGTGGCGCTGATGCTGTGCTCGCCGAAGGTTTTGTTGTAGCTCAGGATGTTCTCCCAGCTCCAGTTGGTGGTAAACTCCGTGCCGTACGACGACTGCGGCACCGAGCCATTGCGATCAATTGTATTGGAGCCCAGGTAGATACCCGTGCGGTCGTTGGATAGCGTGAGGCCCAGGTTGGAGCGGAAGTTCAAACTCGGCAGAATCTGGTAGCTCACGTAGCCCGTGGTGAAGGTGCGCGTGGTGCGCACGTTGTTCTCGTAGTTGCCGTCAATTTCGTCCACCAGTGGGTTGATGAAATTGCCGCTATTAGGGAAAATCGCCAGCGTGCCATCCTCGTTATAGGGCGTCAGCAGGGGGTTAATTTTGTTGCCCTGGTTGGTGGGGTCGCGGCGAATGTTTTGGTTGAAATACGTCAGCTGACTTTGCAGCCCTACCTTCACCTTGTCGTTGATGGTCTGATCCAGGTTAAAGCGGATCGAGTAGCGGTTCAGGTTGTCTTTCTTGAACAGTCCTTTCTCGTTGAAATAGTCGAACGAGGCGTAGATTTTAGTCTTTTCCGAGCCGCCCGACAAGCCAATCTGGTGTTCCTGCTGCACGCCGTTGTGCAGCAGCAGATCCGACCAGTTGGTGGAAGCGCCGCTCTCAATAGCCGCCAGCTCCGCGGGCGTGAATATCTTGGCGTCGTCGGCGGGGCCAGTCCACGTGCCCGTGGTGCGGTTGGCCTCCCGCTTCTGGGCCACGTACTGCGCTCCGTTGTTTACCTGCGGATAATTGACAGGGTCGGTGATGCCATAGTAGGAGTTGACCGTCAGGCGGGTTTCGCCGGACACGCCGCGCTTGGTGGTCACGATGATAACACCATTGGCGCCGCGCGAGCCGTAAATAGCCGTGGAAGCGGCATCTTTCAGCACCTCCATGCTCTGAATATCATTGGGGTTGATATCCTGAATGGAATTGTACTGCACCCCATCCACGATAAACAGCGGGCCGTTGTTGGCCGTGATGGAGCGGTTGCCGCGCACGGTTACACTCACCCCAGAACCCGCCGAGCCACTATTACGGGTGATATCCACGCCCGGCAGGCGCCCCTGCAACGATTCCATGACGTTAGCGGCTGGTACCTTTCTCAGGTCCTCCTCCTTCACCGAGACAATGGCTCCGGTCACGTCGCTTTTCTTCACCTGCCCGTAGCCAATCACCACTACCTCATCCAGCGCCTTCTGGTCGGTTTTCAGCGTGATGCTGACGTTGGATTTGGTGCCCACGTTGACGGTTTGGCTCACGTAGCCCACGTAGCTCACTACCAGCACCGCATCATCCGGCCCCGTCACGGCCAGATTGAACCGGCCATCTGCGTCGGTGCTAGCCCCGTTGGTGGTACCGCGCACCACTACCGTCACGCCTGGCAAGCCTTCGTTGGTGGTGCCATCCAGCACCCTACCCGCCACCTGACGGGCTTGTTGCGCCATTGTGCTCATAACGGCCCCGCATATTACTATCGGTATCAGTACACATTGCTTCATAACCGGAAGTTAAACTATGGATGGAAAACAGGTAATGCCGCTTTCGCAGAGCAGAGAGGCCCGCTTTCTAATAGTAAGTTAATCCGTAGAGAATGAAGCGAAAACGGTTCAGTAAATCGATGCAAACGTTGCCGGGAACGTTATCAAACAATGGCTTTCGGAGCGAGCTATCGTTACTACGGCATCTATTACGCACGAACCATTGTGTATAAGCCACAGATTAGTCGCAAGCTGTATTTGCACTTTACCTCTATCCTTCTCTACCGTCGCTACATACAAATAGCCCGAAGACAGAACCTTCGGGCTATTTGTAGAATGAGCAAGATCAGAGGAATTGCCTAATCAGTTTCCATACCCAGCAGTTCATCTACCAACGAGTAGGAACCAGTAAAAAGGGGTGTACGCTGATGAAAATGCGTGGGCATCAGGTCCATCACGCGCCCCAGACCGGGACCGGCTTCTGCCCTACCCCCTGCCTGCTCAATCACAAATGCCAGTGGAAACGACTCGTAGAGCAGGCGCAGCTTGCCATCGGGATTTTTCTGGGTGGGCGGGTACAGGTAGATGCCCCCTACCAGCAGGTTACGGTGGTAGTCGGCTACCAATGAGCCCACATAGCGGCCACTGCACCGGCGCTCCTTGCAGCGCGTTAGGTAGTCGCGCACGTACTCGGGGTAATCGTGCCAGTTGCCCTCGTTGCAGGAAAAAATGGTCCCGTTTTCTGGAATGAGCATACGCGGGTGGGAGAGAAAAAACTCACCCAGGGAGCTTTCGTAGGTGAAGCCCGCTACGCCGTGCCCGGTGGTATACACCAGCATGGTACTGGAACCGTACAGAATATAGCCCGCCGCTATCTGTCGGCGGCCGCCCTGCAAGAAATCGGCTTCCGTGGCCGGCGCACCGTAGGGCGACACGCGGCGGTAGATACTGAAAATGGTGCCGATGCTCACGTTCACATCAATATTGGACGAGCCATCCAGCGGGTCGATGGCTACCACGTACTTGCCCTGCACGTTGCCAGTATGCACGATTTCGTCTTCTTCCTCGGAAAGCACCGCGCAGGCCTGACCTCCATTGGTAAGCGCCCGGATGAAGCGAATATTCGCTACCACGTCCAGCTTCTGCTGCTGCTCGCCCTGCACGTTCTGCTGCCCAAACGCACCCGCCACTTCCGCCAGCCCCGCCCGATTGATCTCCCGACTCACGATTTTGCCGGCCAAAGCAATATCGCGCAGCAGTTGCGACAGCTCCCCTGTGGCGTACGGAAACTCGCTTTGGGTACGCATAATGTAGCGCTCCAGGGTGGTGCCCACGGGCTGGGCAATGGTGTCTTCTAGCGGACGATGACTCATGAGAATAGAACTTAGAAATATGAAACGCTCGTAACGTCAGCGTTTATTTAGGCTGTTTTTGCGACTGCCAGAGTACTACCTGCCAGCCCTTTTTGGGGTCTTTAATTTGCACCACCACGTATTTGAGGTGGGCCAGATTGGGGTTGGCATCGGCCGTGGGCGGTAGGGTAATGGTGATGGTACCATTCACAACGGCCGCCTGGCCGTTGTTATAGGCGCGCACATTCAGGGCCTCTACCTCTATTTTCTCGTACTGGCTTTTGCCGTCGCGGATGCTCTGGATGTAGTCCGATTTGCCGTTTTGCTTGCCGCTGGCGTGGGTATAGATGAGGTCGTCGGCAAAGGATTTTTCCAGAAAGGCGTAGTCTTTCTTCACCTGCGCCTCAAAGCGCTGGCGCTCCAGGCGTTCTACCTCTTGGGCAGCGGCTTTGTCTTTGGCAGTAGGCGTTTGAGCCGCGGCCATGCCGCACACGCTTAGGAAGAGGAGCAAAAAAAATGTTATTTTTCTCATGGGATTAGGATACCGTTGCAGGTTGAGATGTAGTGGCGGCTTCGCCCAGGTTCACCGGTGTCATGCGCGGCACAAACAGGTGCATAACCACCCAAGCTAGTAGATAAGCCGAGCCGCAAATCAGGAAAATGATGTTGTAGCCACCGTTGATATTACCCGCTGCTTTGTAAGTATCAAGCAGATAGCCAATGAGTAGCGGAAACAGAATACCGCCCACCGAGCCAGCCATGCTGCCGATACCGACAATGGAGCTGACGGCTTTTTTGGGGAACATATCCGAAGCCACAGTGAAGATGTTGGCGCTCCAGGCCTGGTGAGCGGCGGCAGCTAGGCTGATCAGGGCCACAGCCGGCCAAATGCTGGTGGCGTAGCGGGCCAGCATAATGGGCACTACCAACAAAGCAAATACCAGCATAGCCGTTTTGCGGGCTTTGTATACGCTCCAGCCCCGCTTGATGAGGTAGGAGGAGAAATACCCCCCGCCGATGCTCCCTACCGTGGTCAGCGTATAAACAACGACGAGCGGCAGGCTGGGCTTTTTCAGGTCCAGATCGAAAGTAGTGGCGAAGTAGGACGGCAGCCAAAACAGGAAAAACCACCAGATGGGGTCCGTGAGCATCTTGCCGAATACGAAGGCCCAGGTCTGACGCACGCTCAGCAGCTTGCCCCACGAAATAGTTTTGCCGTGGTCGCCCTCGGCGGCTTCCGGCTCGTTGTCGCTGTGGATGTAGGCGTATTCTTCGGCCCCAAGTTTGGGCTGCTTCGACGGAATCTGGTAGGATACCCACCAGAAAATCAACCAGATGAAGCCAATACCACCGGTAATCAGGAAAGCTTCCTCCCAGCCATAGCTACCCAAAATCCAGGGCACCATGATGGGCGCTACCACGGCCCCAATGTTGGCGCCGGAGTTGAAAACGCCCGTAGCCAAGGCGCGCTCCTTTTTTGGAAACCACTCGGCTACGGTTTTGATGGCGGCCGGGAAGTTGCCGGCCTCGCCCAAACCCAGCGCCGCGCGCGCCACGCCAAAGCCCAGTGTGCTGGTGGCAAAAGCGTGCGCAATGGCGGCCCCGCTCCAGGCAATGATCGAAATAATGTAGCCTTTCTTGGTCCCGATGAAGTCGATAATACGGCCAAAGGCCAGCAGGCCAACGGCATAGGCAGCCGAAAAGGCCATCACGATGTAGCTGTAGCTGCTCTCGGTCCAGTTGAACTGGGTTTCGAGGGTAGGCTTCAGCAGGCCGATTACCTGGCGGTCGAGGTAGTTGATGCTGGTGGCGAAGAACAGCAACGCCACAACGGTCCAGCGGTAGGTTCCGAGTTTCTTTTCCATGGGTCTACTGCTGCGCGCGTTGCTGAATGAATTGAACCAGGCCGGCCACCTTGACCGTCAGGGCGTCGGCGCCCGCGTCGCCCTTAAAGAGCTGGGAGCCAATACCCACGGCCTGTACACCGGCCGTCAGCCACTCGCCGATACTTTCCTCGGTGGGCTCTACCCCACCAGTTACCATCAGCGGCACATCGGGCAGGGGGCCGCGCACGGCTTTGATGTAGCCGGGGCCGACGGTGTTGCCGGGGAATACCTTCACCACATCGGCGCCCAATTGATGGGCATGGTAGATTTCGTTCAGCGTCATGGCGCCGGGCAACCAAGCCACGTCGGCGTGGCGGCACGCGTGGGCCACCGACTCGGTCGTTACGGGCTGCACCACAAAGTCGGCGCCGGCCTGGATGAACCGCTCGGCTTCCGCGCCCTCATAAATAGTCCCAATGCCGAGCAGCATCTCCGGGCAGTTCGTTTGCACGAACGATTGCAACTGTGTGAATACATCGAAGGCCTGTGCGCCCCGGTTGGTGAACTCAAATACCCGAATGCCACCCGCGTAGCAAGCCTGCACTATCTGCTGGGCGTGGGCCACATCGGGGTGATAGAAAACCGGCACCAGTGGGTGCGCTAGCAGGTTTTTTAAAGCATCTGCACGTGAAAATCGAGCCATAAGTGAGGTAGGGTAGAAAATGGGGAAAGAGCGAATACAGCACCTAGCTGGTTCTACATGCTGAGCTAGAAGGAATTAAAAATATAAGCGAATTATCGAAGCAAGCGCCCCGTTACGTTGCCCTGCACGATGTGCTCCACCTCCGCCGCCGTCACCAGATTGATGTCGCCGACAATGGTGTGTTTGAGGGCCGAGGCAGCCGTGGCAAAGCCCAGCGCCCGCGTCGGATCCTGCGAAAAGTGCAGCCATCCGTAGATAAAGCCCGAAATGAACGAGTCGCCGCCGCCAATACGATCTATGACCGGCACAATGTCGTAGGGCGTGGTTTCGTGGTAGGCGCCCTGGTCGTAGAGCAAGCCGCGGATGCGCTCGTGGGAGGCGCTTTGCGTTTCGCGCCGGGTAGCAATCACCTGCTTGATCTGCGGAAAGCGCTGCTGCAACTGCTCGCACATGCTCACGAAGCGGTTTTCCGCATCGGCAGCCGGCTGAATACCGAATAAATCTTCGGCGTCGCCCTCGGTGCACACCACCACGTCGCAACCGGCCACCAGCTCGGGCATCACGTCCTGGGCTTTCTGGCCGTACTGCCACAAGTTGCGGCGGTAGTTTACATCGGCCGAGACGGTGATGCCCAGACGGCGAGCGGCCTGAATGGCCTCACGAGTAGCTTGGGCCGCGCTGGCCGAAATAGCGGGCGTGATGCCCGTCCAGTGCAGCCACTGCGCGTCCTTCAGAATCTCGTCCCAGTTGAACCACGAAGAGTCGAGGTTCGCAAAGGCTGAATCAGCGCGGTCGTACACGATTTTGCTGCCGCGCAACGAGGCTCCTACCTCCAGGAAGTACAGACCCAACCGCTGCCCCCGGAATACGCAATGCTGCATGTCCACGCCCAGGCGCTGGAAATGCTGGGCAGCGGCGCGGCCCAGGTCGTTGTCGGGGAAGCAGCCGGCGTGAGCGGCGGGCCCCCGCCGTAGGTCACGTCGAGGCTACTGGCCTGGGTGAGGCGGAGGTTGAGCGGCGGCGACAACCGCATCATGATTTCGCCAAAGGTTACGACTTGTTTCAAAAGAGGTGCGTTGGAAGTAGATAGAACGTCATTTCGACTCGTGTGCTGATTACAGAACGTCGTTTCGACCAGCGGGAGAAATCTCGCGTGCTGATGGCGGGTAGTAATTCTGACGATTGGAATTACTAGTGAGCAAGCTTTCTCCCGCTGGTCGAAATGACGTTCTACTATCTGCTGCTAAACCATTTACAGCGTTTCGGCAGCCACCTGCTCCCCTACCGGTGTGAAGCCGAAATAGGTGCTGGCGTTGCCGTAGCAGATATTGCTAACCATTTCGCCCAGCCAGTTCATGTTGTCGGGCAGCTCGCCGTTTTCCACGTCGTTGCCGAGCAGGTTGCAGAGCACCCGGCGGAAATACTCGTGGCGGGGGTAGGACAGGAAGCTGCGCGAGTCGGTGAGCATGCCCACAAAGCGGCTCAGCAGGCCCATGTTAGACAAAGCGTTGATCTGCCGCTCCATGCCGTCCTTCTGATCCAAGAACCACCAACCCGAACCGAACTGCATCTTACCCGCTACCGAGCCATCGTTGAAGTTGCCGATCATGGTGGCAATCAGCTCGTTGTCGGCGGGGTTCAGATTGTAGATGATGGTTTTAGCCAGCTTGTCCTGGGTATCGAGGCGGTCGAAGAACTTCGACAGGGCCACGCCCTGCGGAAAGTCGCCAATAGAATCCCAGCCGGTATCGGGGCCGAGCTGGCGCAACATGCGGGCGTTGTTGTTGCGTAGCGCCCCGATATGGTACTGTTGGGTCCAGCCCTTCTCCCAGTCCATTTCGGCCAGCAGCACCAGCATTTTGGACTTAAACTTCAGAACTTCAGTTGAATCAAGCGCCTCACCGCCGCGTACTTTCTTGAAAATCGTATCGATTTCCTCGTCTGTGTAGTCGGCGGCGTAGAGCTGCTCCAGGCCATGGTCGGAGAGCTTACCGCCCATTTCGGCAAAGAAGTCGTGGCGCTGGCGCAGGCCTTTTTCCAGATCGGCAAAGGTTTGAATGTCTACCCCTGCGGCCGTACCCAGCTTGTCGAGGTAGGCGTTGTACGCCTCCGCGTCTTCCGGCGACATGGCCTTATCGGCGCGGAAGGTAGGCAGCACCTGCACATCGAAATCCGCGTCCCGGATGGCCTGGTGGTATTCCAGGGAATCGGCGGGGTCGTCGGTGGTGCACACCACGCGCACGCTCATTTTGCGCAGCAGATTCCGCACCGAGTACTCAGGCGTGCGCAGCTTTTCTGAGCACTCGTCGTAGATGCGGCGGGCGCTGTCCTTGTCCAGCAGCTCGTGCACGTCGAAGTAGCGTTGCAGCTCCAGGTGCGTCCAGTGGTAGAGGGGGTTGCGGGCGGTGAAGGGCACGGTTTCGGCCCATTTCTCAAATTTCTCCCAGTCGGAGGCATCGCCGGTGATGTAGCGCTCGTCCACGCCGTTGGCCCGCATGGCGCGCCACTTGTAATGGTCGCCGTAGAGCCAGATTTGGGTCAGGTTCTCAAACTGCCGGTCCTCCGCAATCTGGTCGGGGGGCAGGTGGCAGTGGTAGTCGATGATGGGCTGGTGCTCGGCGTGCACGTGGTAGAGCTGCCGGGCGGTTTCCGTCTGCAACAGAAAATCCGGACCGAGAAAGGGCTTTTTCATGCGGGTTACTGGGTTAGGCAGTGAAGGGTAGGAAAGCGGTGGTTAGCCGCTGGTGGTTTGTATAGAACGTCATGCTGAGCTTGTCGAAGCATCTCTACCGCTTCGTTGGATGGCCCTAACAAAGCGGTAGAGATGCTTCGACAAGCTCAGCATGACGTTCTTTTTATTTTTTGAAACATTAATTCGTAGTATTTGGTCACCTAAACAACATCAGCAACGACTTCAACCACCCCAGTTGCGAGTAAACTCGCAACATCCCCTCCTCATCTGAGGAGGGGAGTTTCGTTCTTTTCTTTATTTTTATTTATAGCGAAACCCCTCGTTTCCAAGGAATAAAGTCGGTTTGGTCGTGGCGGACGGCGGCTACCTCCTCCCCGCTTGCCACGCGGATGACATACTCCAGAATTCGCTCGCCGGCCTGCTCAATGGTTTCCTCACCGTCAATCACGGTGCCGGTGTTCACGTCGATGATGTCGGGCATGCGCTTGGCCAGCGGCGTGTTGGTGGCAATCTTGATGACCGGCGCGATGGGGTTGCCGGTGGGCGTGCCCAGGCCAGTGGTGAATAGCACCACGTTGGCCCCCGACCCTACCTCGGCGGTGGTTGATTCCACGTCGTTGCCGGGGGTGCAGAGCAAATTCAGGCCGGGCTGCGTTACCAACTCAGGGTAGTCTAGCACGGCCACCACGGGCGAGGAACCGCCCTTGCGCGCCGCCCCGGCCGATTTCATGGCGTCGGTAATCAAACCGTCGCGGATGTTGCCGGGCGAGGGGTTCATATCGAAGCCCGAGCCCACGGCCACGGCCGAGTCGCCGTAAGCTTTCATCAGAGAGCTGAAGCGCTGGGCCGTTTCCTGATTCACCGAGCGGTCCACGATTTCCTGTTCAACGCCGCATAGCTCCGGGAACTCGGCCAGAATAACGGAACCGCCCAGCGCTACCAGCATATCCGACACGTGCCCCACGGCGGGGTTGGCCGAAATGCCCGAGAAGCCGTCGGAACCGCCGCACTCCAGCCCAATCATCAGCTTGCTGAGGGGAGCTGGTTGACGGTGCTGCTGGTTGGCCAGCATCAGGCCGGCAAAGGTCTGGCGCAGAGCCGCGCTAATCATGGTTTCCTCGGTACCCATTTGCTGCTGATCCATAACATAGAGCGGCTTGCTGAACTGCGGGCTGCGCTTGTTGATTTCGTCCTGCAACATGGTCACCTGCGCGTTTTGGCAGCCTAGGCTGAGGATGGTGGCGCCGGCCACGTTGGGGTGGGTGATATAGCCGGCCAACAAGCCGCAGAGCGACTGCGCATCTTGCCGGATACCGCCGCAACCGCCTTCGTGGGTCAGAAACCGGATGCCGTCCACGTTCGGAAACAGGCGGGTTTTCTGGCGGCTGCTTTCGGCAGCCTGCAAGTCCACACTCAGAATTTCTTCTACTGATTTGCCGGCTTGCAGCAGCGCAATCAGCTCCTGCGTTTGAGGCTGATAGGACTTCTGGCGGGCATAGCCGAGGTCCTTCACCAGGGCATCTTCCAGCACCTGAATATTACGGTTTTCGCAGAACACCATCGGAATCACCAGCCAGTAGTTGGCGGTGCCTACCTTGCCGTCGGCGCGGTGGTAGCCCAGGAAGGTGCGGTCCTGCCAGCGGCTCACGTCGGGGGCCTGCCAGGCGGGGCGCTGGCCGGCTTCGGCGTAGGCGTCGGTGGCGTGGTGCAGGTTGGCAGTGGTCAGGCGGCCGCCTACCCCAATGACCGAGGCGGCCTTACCTACCAGCACGCCGTACATGGTTACGGGGCTACCAGGAGCCAGCGGTTGCAGGGCCAGCTTGTGCTTGGCCGGAATGGCTTCGGTGGTGGTGACAGTGGTACCATCCCAGGTAACGGGCGTGCCGGCTGGCAAGTCCGTGAGGGCCACCAGTACATTGTCAGCAGGATGAATTTTGGCAACTAAATGCTTCATGGTTACTTAGCTTACAGCGGCTTTCGAAATAAAGCACGCCTTCACGGCGTCGTGGCCCCCTACCTCCAGCAGCTGGTGCAGGAAATGAGATACGCGGTCAACAAAGCCCGGCAGCTGGGTCAGGTTGTGTTCCCAGAGGGTTTCGTTGGCGAGCACCTCGCGGACCAGAGCATCCGGCTCATCGGCGTGCTTTTCCCAAAGATTGGCAAAATAACCGGCCTGCGTGTCTTCAATCGGATAACGCTCGCCGTGCAGCTCACCGTGCCACTTGCCGTTTTGCTGGTGGGTAGCACGCATAAACAGCAGGTAGGCCGCAAATCCCAGGGCCACGTACTGCGGCACTTTCCCAAACCGCTCGTAGTAGTGCAGCAGGTCGGCCAGCACGCGCATGCGCAGCTTGGCCGAGTAGTTGAGCGTGATGGCCAGCCAGCGGTGCTCAATGTAGGGGTTGCGGAAGCGGTCCAGCACCTGCATGGCAAAGCGCTGAGCAATCTTCTCATCCACGGGGTAGGGAATGCCGGGCAGCAGGTCGGCCAGCATCAGGTTGGAGATGAAGCCGGCCATGGCCTTGTCTTCCATGGCGGCGCGCACGGTGGCAAAACCGCTCAAAAAGGCCAGGCCGCAGCTCAGGGTGTGCGTGCCGTTGAGCAACCGCAGCTTCAACTCCCGGAACTGGTTGATGTCGGGCTGGATGAACACGCCCTTGTCGACGCTGTGAAATGAGAGCACCTCCCGCACCCGCGCGTCGCCCTCAATGGCCCACAGCAGGTAGGCTTCCGACATAGTGAGCAGGTCGTCCTGGTAGCCCAGCTCGTCGGTCATTTGCTGGTGGGCGGCCGCGTCGGGTAGGCCCGGCACAATGCGGTCTACCAGGGAGTTGCAGCAGGTATTGGCCGTTTCCAGCCAATCGATGAACTCGCTTTCGAGCTGGTTGCGGTGGGCCAGCTCCAGCAGGATTTTCTCCAGCTGCGTGCCGTTTTCCGAAATCAGCTCCGTTGGCACAATCACCAAGCCCTTGCCGGGGTCGTTGCCGAACGCCTGCCAGCGGGTATAGAGCACGGCCAGCAGCTTGCCCGGAAACGAGCTAGGCGCGGTATCCTGCCGGATGTCATCGGGGGCAAACTGAATGCCTACCTCCGTAGTATTGGAAAGCACCACTTGCAGCTCGGGGCTGGTGGCAAAGGCCAGCACCTCCGCCCACTGGCTTTTGGCCGACAGCACCCGGCTGATGGCCGCACACACTACATTGCGCTCAATCGTCTCTTCGTCCTCTACCCCCCGAATCCCGACGGTATACAGGCCGTCCTGCCGCGCAAACGCCGTAATGTCACCGCCATCGGTGGATTTTACTACTACAATACGGCCATTAAATACGCCTTCCTGGTTGGCCTTGTCGATAAGGTAGTCGGGCAGGCCGCGCAGCAGCACGCCGGTACCGAACTGCAACACTTTTTCGGGCAGCGCAAACAGGTTTGCCTGGGGCATGTCTACGGCAACCGGTGCATCTCCGGCGACCAGGCGTTGCGACAGATTTTTCATATAAAATAAACTAAGAGAGTATGCGGTTGAAGGAAGGTTAGTTGGCCCACTGCTTTTGCCATTTCGGGTACTCGCGGTTGAGGATTTTGGCGGGCCAGGTACCAGCGTAGCCGTAGCCCACGCGCCGCTCATTTTCAATCTCGGCCAGCGAGTAGTGCACTTGGCTGTCGCGGCCCACGTAGATGGGGCGGTTGGTATCCAGATCGTAGAAGCGCGCCCAAATGGTAGAGCCCGCCTCGGGCACAATCAGCCGGTCGCGGCCGCTGGGTTGCTTGGGGTCGTCCACGTCGCGCACGGCGTAACCGGTCAGCTTCACCTTGTTCAGCCACGCCACAGCGGCTTCAATGGACTTCTTAATCTCCGGCGACGGATTTTTGATGTCCATCAGAAATTCTACGATGGGCACCGTCTCGTCGCCGCTGAGCGAGGCCAGCTCGAAGGCGCGAGCCTTGGCTGGCTGTAGGGTTTTTTCGTCGTACTGCGCAGCCCAGGCCGTGAGCTGACCGTGCTGCACATACTGGGTTTTCAGAATGCAATCAATACCCATAGCTACTGCCTTACGGGCGGGCGCTACCAAGCCCTGGTCGAGCAGGGTATAGTCGCCGCGCTGCTCGGCTAGGTCGCGCAGCACCTGCATCGCCTGAATCATGGCGTTGTCGTTGTAGGTGATCTGGTGGCGGTAGTTGCTGTGGTCGGGGTAGTACTGCGGGAAGCCGCCGTTGTCGTACTGCATTTTCAGCAGGTAGCGAATGCCGTCTTCGGCGGCGCGACGGTAGGCTAGGTTGCCGGTACGCTTGGCGGCCTCCACCAAGTAGCGGATTTCGCGGGTGGTGGCGTTGTTGTCGATGGTGGCATCGTTGCGGCCTTTGTCGTCGAGAGTCGTAGCTTTCTGCACGGCCGTCATCGGGTGGTCGTACTTCACCTTCACCTCGCCCACGGCCTTGGGCCAGCCGCCCACGCTGCGCTGGTAAATCAGCATGCGCTCGGCCACCGAATCTTTGGGTACCACCACCATTGGTGGGGCAGGTAGCGCGGGCACTTTCGAATCCAGGTTCCAGCGGCCACCAAAGGTCCAGTTGGCCGTGATTTGCTTGACGGTAGGGCTACCCTCAGCCGTGGCCAGGTTGTCGGCCATCCAGGCGTAGTTGCCGCCTTTGCGGCGGGCGTTGGCGTAGTATACGCGCCGCCCCCATTGCTTGGCTCCCGGCCCCGATTCGGCCCAATAAATATCAGCGTCGGCCATATTTTTAGGGAAGCGGCAGCCAATCAGGTAGAACTGTGCCTCGCGGTGAAAGCGGCCCAGCTTGAAGTTGTCGTCACCCTCGAAACGACAGTCTACCAGCACCGTTTTGGAGTCTTTATGCGCCGAGCCATCGTGCCAGATGGCGGCGCTCATGTTGTGGCAGATAAAGCGGCAGTTTTCGGCGTAGGCCCAGCCGCGGGGGCAGTAGAAATCTACACCACCTTCCAGGGTGCAGTCCTTGAAGTAGTACAGGCCGGCTTCCACATCCCAGGGGCTCACGGTGTCGCCACCAAGGGCCCGAAAAGTGCAGTTTTTTACGATGAGGCGGGTAGTACCGGGGAAGGTGCGCAAGGCCATCTGGTGGCCGGTTTTGCCGATTTTCTTCTGCCCACTGGCATCAGCGGGGCAATCGATGGTCACGTCGCCAGCGACATTAAAACCGTAGCTATTGACAACGGTAAGCTTCTCCAGCGTCACGTCGGGCGTGTTGCGCAGGTTGAGCGTCGCCACACCCCAGTCGTCGAGGTTGCCCTCGCAACGGGCAGCATCGCGGGCCTGGCTGGTGGTGATGACAACGCCCTTTTCACTCTGCCCAAGTAGGGTCACGTGGTTCTTGCCCTCAAGGTAGACCTTCTCGGCATAGGTGCCGTTTTTGATGTAAATAACGCGCTGCTGGTCGGCGTGGGCACTCAGGCTGTTCAGGGCGGCTTGGATGGTCCGGAAATCTCCCGAACCATCCTGCGCTACCCTAACCGTCGGCGCATTAGCGAAGGAATTTCTTCCCCCGATTACTCCTGTAACCAGCAGGAGCAATACTGTAAAAAATCGTGTCATTAGATATCGTCCGTCGCGCATGGTCCTACCCTTCTACTGATGATAAAAAATCTTCCCGTAGCGGGTTGAACACGTCGAGCAGCACACCAGCCTCCCGGCACACCACACCGTGGCGCACGTTGGAAGGCGCGTAGAATGTGTCGCCGGGATGCAGCACCTGGGTCTGCTCCCCTACCGTCGCCTCAAACACCCCACTCTCCACGTAGCTGATTTGCACGTGTGGGTGCTGGTGTGGGGCGCCTACCCCGCCTGTCTCAAAGGCCACTTTCACCAGCATCAATTCTGGCCCGTAGGTCAGCACCTGACGGCGCAGTCCGTGGCCGAGGTCTTGCCAGGCAGTGGTAGTGGTTGTAAAAGGGGAAACACTCATGGAAGGAAGGGTAAGCGGTAGGAAAACTAGGTAGGCGCAGTGCAGGCAACGTCCTGCACTGTCCTGCCTAGAAAAAATTATGGCATTAAGACTAGCTAGTAGCCTGAATTCTGCACCAGAGCGGGGTCGGAACTGAGGGTAGCTTGCGGGATGGGCAGCAGCTCTTTGCCCTTGCCCAGCACGTACTCGGCCGCTAGACCGGCACCAGTGCTTTTGCCCGTAGTAGTACCCAGCGTGTAGGTGGCACCCGCCGGCATAGTGTTGGCCACGTAGTCGGCCGTGATGGCCTGGCGCCAGTTCACGCGGGTAGTGCCCGTAGGCGCTGCGGCGGTAGCCGGAGAGGGCCGGTAGAATGAGCGAGTCCACTGCACAGGACTGGCCGAGGGCGTGCGGTAGTACATGTACTGGGGCACGTTCTGGTAGGGCGCCACGCCGCGAGCCATCTTCTCAATGTTGGCTTTCACCTCGGCTAGCTTGGTAGCCAGCAGATTCCAGCGCAGCAAATCGTATTTGCGAATGCCTTCGCTACCAAACTCCAGGTACCGCTCGTTCACAATGGCGTTGAAGAAGCTCTCTTTGCTACCCAAATTAAAACCAGCCTCCGTGAGGGTAGACTGGGCCAGTGCTTCCGTGCCGAAGGCACGGGTACGTACTTCCATCAAGGCCGCCTGGGCGGCTTGTGTTGGACCGTTCAGCTCGTTTTCGACCTCAGCAAACATCAATAGCACATCGGCGAAGCGGATGATGGGCCAGTTGTAGTCGAGGTAGTTCACTGAGCCCGTTACGGGCGGCACGTGCCAGTCGCGGCGGAACTTGCCATCCGTAACGGCGTTCAGTGGCACCCCCGCCTGGAAATTGCTGTTGGCCGGAATCTCGTAGGTGGTAAGCGTCACGGGCAGACGCGTGTCCGTGGAGTCGAAGGCATAGTAGTAAGGCGGCGCGATGGTAACGGCGCCTTGTGTAGAGCCATAGATACCCGACGCATTGCGCAGGCGCGGGCCGTTGTAGTAGCCCAGTTTGCTACCCGAGGCGCCCGTAGCCGTGGCCATGCCCACCTGGAACATAATCTCGTTGGCCGACTCCGAGCGCAATTGGTTGATACTCTTAAATACTTCCTCGAAGTTCTTATTTAAACTGTGCTCCGAGCGGTTAGCCATCAGTTCGGCGCATTCCTGACGGGTGATGCGGTAGAAGTCGAGGTAATCAGCGGGGCGCTCCATGGTAGTACCCTTCAGCGAGTAGCCGCCCCGGAACAGGGCAATGCGGGCGCGCAAGGCTTTCACAGCGCCTTTGGTGATGCGCTCATCGGCGGTACCGGCTTTAGAACGCCACGGCACCAGCTTCTCGGCCTGGAGCAAATCGGCCAGCAGCTTGCTCAGCGTTTCGTTGCGGTCAGAGTTGGGCAGGTTGAAATCCTGGCCCGATACGGAGGGCGTGAACTGGGCCGGCACATCGCCCCAGTTGCGCACCAGCTCAAAGAAATACTGCGCCCGCAAGGTGAGGGCCTCGCCGTGCAGGCGGTGCAGGGCGGCCGTGTCGGCGGCGGTGCCGCTGGTGTACAGTGCCATCTGCGGAATCTGCTGAATGCAGATATTCGACCGCTCCACTCCTTGGTAGAGCTGGTTCCAGGGGTTGTTGATTTCCGAGTTAGTCGCCAGCGCATTGTAGCGGGCAATACTGCGCCGCCCCCCGTCCGAGGCGCCCGATGAGCCAATCAGCTCGTCGGTGTCGTAGGGGAAGTACATGCTGACGCGGGCGCCGTAGCCGTTGTCGCCGGAGAGCGGATCGTAGGCGCCGATAACGGCAGCCGTGGCGCCGGCTACCGTGCTAAAGGTATATTCCGTGGTGTTCAGGGCCACCGGATCAACGTCAAGGTAGTCTTTGCAAGCCGTAAGCAGACCGGTGCTACCAGCTAATAGCCCCACAGTTAGCGCAGTGCGAAAAGAGAAAATCGGTTTCATATAACGAGGCAGAAAAAGCGAGTGGGAATTACAACGACAGGTTCACACCGAGCAGGAAGGCCCGGCTGCGGGGGTAGGCGGCATAGTCGACGCCGGGCGTGAGGGGCGTGCTGCGACGCGTGCTTACCTCCGGGTCGTAGCCCGAGTACTTGGTGAAGGTGTACACGTTGCTGGCCGTGGCGTAGAAGCGCACGGTATTGATCTTAGCGCGCTGGGTCAGCGCCTTAGGCAGCGTGTAGCCGATGGTCACGTTGTTGATGCGCAGGAACGAGCCATCTTCTACTGCCCACGAGTGCAACAGGAAGTTGCGGGTAGGCGTCCAGATGCTGGCGTTCTGGTTCACTTCGTTCAGGCGGTCGAGGGTGGTGATGGGGCTGCCGTCGGCCTCAATCACGCGGTACCGGTCGCTCATGATATCCAGCACGTTGCTGAACGCGGTGTTTGCCGTGTTCGAGGTAAACTCGATTTTGTTGGCGTTGTACACGTCGTTACCAAGCACGAAGTTCAGGAACACACTGGCATCGAAGTTCTTATAAGTAAACTGCTGGTTCAGGCCACCTGTGGCTTTGGCATTGGCATTGCCGATAACCGTCTTGTCGTCGTCGTTGATAATACCATCTCCGTTCAAATCCTTCAGCTTCAGCAAACCCGGCCGGAAGGCCGATTCACCCAACAAGCCCAGGTTGTTTACCAAGCCTGTCCGGGGCGTCCAGGAGCCCAGTGCGCCGGGCGTGTTTGAGGGCGTGTACCCCTCAAAGTCGGCGGCCGTCAGAAACCCGTCGGTCACGTAGCCATACATCTGACCTACCGGCTGCCCTACCCGCGCTACATAGTCCGGAATCAGGGAAGCTGTGGAGCCAGCCCAGCCGGAGGAAATACCGGCTATTTCGGTCTGGCCGTCGCCCAGGCTCTCGATGCGGCCACGGTTGAAGGAGGTGTTGGCCGTAGCCGTCCAGGTGAAGTTTTTGCTTTGAATCACTGTGCCTGTCAGCTGTAATTCCACGCCGCGGTTCGAGGTTTCGCCAACGTTCTGGAGTTGGCTAGTATAACCCAGGAAAGCCGGAATAGGCTTGTTCAGCAGCAGGTCGTGGGTGGTGTTGTAGTACACGTCGGCCGTAAACTGCACGCGGTTCTGGAGCAGAGCCAGGTCAATACCGATGTTGCGCGAGGTAGTCGATTCCCACTTCAGATCGGGGTTAGGTAGGGTAGACGCCGCCGAGCCCAGCACAATGCTGTTGTTGAGGGCGTAAGGCGCGCTACCTGCCTGGTAGAGCTGGGCGTAGAGGAAGTCGTTGATGCGGTTGTTGCCGGCCTCACCGTAGCTCAGGCGTAGCTTCAGGTCCGATACCACCGGTACGTCCTGGAAGAAGTTTTCCTTGGAAATACGCCACGCCACCGAGGCGCCGGGGAAGAAGCCTACCCGGTTGCCGCGGGCAAATTTCGAGGAGCCATCGGCCCGGAACGTACCCGTAAACAGGTAGCGGTCATCGTAGGAATACGTGAGGCGACCGAAGCCCGAGAGCAAGCGGTAGTTCTGCGGAATGCTGGTCTGGGGCAGCACCGGCTGGGCCGTCTGGCCCACAGGAAGCACGCCCTGGTTGATGTTGGCCAGCGCCCGCTCGGCGGTGATATCGAGGGGTAGGAAGTTGGTTTGGATGTACTGCTGTTTGTTGAGCTGCTCGTAGGTTTCCTCCCCTACCAGTACCCCAATCGAGTGCTTACCTATCAACGTGCTGTAATCTAGCACGTTGGAGTTGTTGAGCGTGCTTTGCGTCGTCGTGGTGATGGTCGCAAACGGCAGGTTGGCGTAGCCGCCCGAGGCCGAGCGTAGCGTGGGCGAGTAGCGGCCGTTGAAGGTGCTGAGGTTGAAGTTGGTGATGTCGAAACCAGCCGTCGAGCGGAACGTCAGGTTCTTGATAATCTCGAACGAAGCGTTGGCGCCGATGTTGATGGTGCGGCGCTGATCGTTGCGGTACTCGTTGTCGATGGTCAGGATGGGGTTCACCAGCGACGAGGTTTCAAAGAAATCAGGGTCGAAAGTCGACACGTCTATCACCGAGCCATCAGGCCGGATGTTCTGGAAGGGCTGGTACTGCACCGTGTTGCGCAGGCGCGAGGTGGTGTTGGAGCCCGTCGTTGAGGTACCGGCGCCGTTGGTTTCCTGGTCGTTGAAGCGCACGTTCAACCCTACCCGGAAGCGCTCCGAAGCCTTGGTATCAAAGCGGAAGTTCACCAGATTCCGCACATAGTCGGAGCCGCGCTGAATACCATCTTCCGTGTTGCGCGTCAAACTCAGGGCATAGGTCGTGCCTTTCACACCACCCGAAATCGATACGTTGTGCGTCTGCTGAAACGCGTTACGGCCAAACACCCGGTCCTGCCAGTCGATGTTGGGTGAGTTGCGCGCCCGCATAATCGTGTCGCTCATGAAGTTGGAGCTACCAAACAGCGTCTTATAGGTAGGCAAGCCCCCCGAGGCACTGCCGATAAGGGCGGCGCGCTCATATTGATAGTTCAGGTAGTCGTCGGGACCGAGCACGCCCAGCGACTTGCTGAGCTGACGGATGCCGGCAAAACCATTGTAGCTCACCACCGTACGGCCTTCCTGGCCTTTTTTGGTCGTAATAATTACTACGCCGTTGGCACCACGGGCACCGTAGATGGCGGTGGCCGAAGCATCTTTCAACACGTCTACCGAGGCAATATCCTGGGGCGCAATAACGGTTAGCGCATTTTCAATCTGAATACCGTCGACTACATATAAAGGAGAGTTGTCCTGGGTCACGGAGCCGCCACCCCGCACGCGCACCTGCACGTTCAGGTTACCGGGCGTGCCCTCAGCCGAGGTCAGCTGCACGCCGGCCAAGCGGCCGGTCAGGGCTTCGGCGGCTGAGTTTACGGGTATGTCCTTGATTTGCTGCGCGCTAACGGATGATACCGAACCCGTCACATCGCGGCGCTGCACGGCCTGGTAGCCGATAACTACTACGTCGTCAAGGGCTTTAGAATCTTCGCGTAGTTCCACCGTAATGTTACTACGCGTACCCACCGTCACATCCTGCGACACGAAGCCGATGTAGCTCAGACGCAACTTAGCGTCCGGGCCGACTACGGTCAGTACAAAACGGCCTTCGCCGTCGGTAGTAACCCCGTTGGTAGTTCCTATTTCCAACACGGTTACGCCCGGTAGAGCCTCTGCCCTATCCGCCGAGCGTACCACGCCCGTTACCTGTCGTTGCTGGGCCACGGCCAGCGACACTATCCCCAGCAATAGCCAGAGCGATAGTAGATATTTTTTCATGAAACAAGAAGTGTGAGTGTGGGAATTGAAGTGATGTGAGAAACGCCGCCAACCGAATACAAACAACATTACCGCGGCTATACAGCACCGAGGCTGCGGTTCCTACCAATTGTGTAGGGTGTAATCGATTTCGTACTTATTCAAAGGAAGCGGCAACATTTTTTCGGTCTGAGACGTCAAACCCGGTACTTTAAGATTACATTGCAGCATCCAAGAAAGAAAACGCTTGGCGGTATTTATTACCGCAAACGTTGCCGGGAACGATGTCACATCTGGTTGTTGTTATGCAATTAGTTGTTAGATTTGCTCCCGAAGCTCTTTTCACACCCACTCTCTCCTACCCTCTATCCCACCCCGTTCTCTTTCCAAAATAGCATTTTAGAAGTATCGCCTACCTTGAGTACCGTCACTATAAAGGATATTGCCCGCGCCCTCAACATCTCAACTTCCACGGTTTCGCGGGCGTTGCGCGGTAGCTACGAGATAAATCAGGAGACAAAGGAGTTGGTGCTGGAGTACGCCGAGCGGTTGAACTACCGGCCCAATCCAATTGCCCTCAGCCTAAAGGAAAACCGTAGCCGGGCTATCGGCGTGATTGTGCCGCAGATTGCCAACTACTTCTTTTCGCAGGCTATCAACGGTATTGAGGCCATCGCCTACAACCGGGGTTACCACGTCATTATTTTCCAGAGCCAGGAGTCGTACGAGCGGGAAGCGGCCAATATGCAACAGGCCATGGACCGCAAGGTAGACGGCCTGCTGATTTCGCTGTCCAGCGAAACATCCGACGTATCGCACCTGCGAGCGTTGCAGGAGCAGGGTTTACCCATTGTGCAGTTCGACCGGGTATCACACGAGTTGAATACCACGCGCATTGTGGCCGACAACTTCGGCGGAGCCTTCGCCGCCACCGAGCACCTTATTAAGGCAGGTCGGCAACGTATTGCGCACCTTACTATTCCGCCGTGGCTGAGCATTACGCAGGAGCGGCTGGCAGGCTACCGCGCTGCCCTGGAGCAGTATGGCCTACCCTACGACGAAACGCTGGTGCGCTACGGCACCTTCGGGCAAGACGAAACTGGTCCGATGGTGGACGAGTTATTGGCCCTACCCTCCCCACCCGACGCCTTCTTCACGGCCAGCGACCGGCTGGCACTAGGCTGTCTGGCATCGTTACACCAGCGTCACATCTCCATTCCCGACGAGGTATCGCTGATTGGTTTTACAAATCTCAATGCCGCCGATCTGCTCAATCCCGCGCTCAGCACTGTGGTACAACCTGCCCAGGAAATTGGGCAGATAGCAGTAGAGCGCCTTATTGAGCTGATTGAACGCAAAGAAAAAGCTACCCCACCCGCAACCGTTAAAATTCCCACGCGCTTGATCGTCCGCGATTCCACCCGGTCGGTCGTCCACTCGTAAGTCGCCGGCCCGCTGCTCCCACCCCGGCCTGGCCAGGCCCATCTTACGACCAAAAGCCTCCCGATTCCACCCGGGAGGCTTTTTATTTGCTCTTTATTTAATAAATCTCCCGTAGATCTACCTCGTACGCCGCCTTTGGCGGAGGTAATTATAGTAGTCATAGATCTGATTAAAGAACCAAAGAAGCAGTTGGTGGACATACTATTTCATTTCGTTACACTCCTTACAAAGCACGTCCACATAGCTGCATCAGGTGTTACCTTTTGGTTATTAGTACCTCAAATCAAACACGTTTTATATTCCAATGGTCAGGCGCTCTACGTTGAGACGGCCATGTTTTGCAGTATTTTCGAATTAAAATAGCATCTTAGCGCTATAGCTTACATTATTCTTAGATTTTCTTGGTTACCAAGAAGCATCGGCACACAATTTTCTAAGCTAATTAGAGTTCTCTTTCCAATATCTCGCACATCATACTTGTCTGCTCCTATGTACAAAGCTCTGTTGCTCGTTTTCGCCTTGTTTCTGCTGAGTGGACTTCAGCCTACTGAGGCATCCCACCCAGGTACTCGCTATGCCCGCGCCAAAATGAAGGGCCGCACGTATACGCACCGTCCTAGCTACAAAGTGTACCGCGGCTTTCGCCGGGGAAGCCATAAGAGCTTGCATCTACTGAAGAAGAAGCGCGCTTATAAGCCTCACTCCACGGCTCGCGCCCGGCGTTTCTAAGCCAATCCATTGCCTTACAGGCGTATAGAAAGCGGCTCATCGTTTGAGAGATTTATGTGTCTTTTGAGCGATGAGCCGCTGCTTGTATAGAACAACAGCTCCCTATTTCCTGCAAGCAGCCTCGTCCTAGTACTCTGCTTGCCCTACCCTACCTGCTGCCCAGCATACCACGCCTGCCGAAGCTGTACCAGCAACTGCTCGGCCGCATCCCGGTTGGGCGCTTCGGGCAGCGCAGAGGCAGCAAAAGCACTTTCTACCTGCTCTATCAGAATTTCGGCTTCGGTCACCAGTTGTTCGTAGCCGAACTCACCCCGGCGGATTTGCAGCAGGAATTCTCGGTCGGGGCGGCGGACGTGTAAGCGGCATTCGGTGGCAATTTCTCCGGCCATGCGCAGCAACCGAAATACGTGCAGCATATTCTTGGCGTCGTAGTTTTTGCCGTGTTGCACGGTGTTCTGGTAGCGTTCGGGGTTGCGCTTCTGCTCCCACTCCTTGTACTCGCGGTATACGCGGCAGTAGGTAGAGTAGCCGTTGCGGTTGAAGCTCAGGTACGCCACCGGCGTCTCCGCTTTCGGCACGGACGAAAGCTGTACGTCCTGCGACGTTTCCGGGTCGCGCACGAGGCCGCGGTAGCCGTGGCGCTGGTCTGGCGTTTCGTCTACAAACAAGGCGTATAAGTCGGTAAGGTGATTTACGTTGGCCAGGCCACACTGAGTGGCCGCGTAGCCGTGCCGCGCCAGCCAGGTAGCCACCGGCTGCGCGCCCGCACCCACCGTCACGTAGCAGAAATCCAGCACCGACTTGCGGGCAGGCGGCTCGGGGTGATTTATTTTCTTGTTCAGTCCCCGCGCCTTCCGAATCTGGGCCACGGCATACTCGGCGAAACTTTGGCGGCAGAGCTTCGACAGGAAGTCCTCGGCCCGAAATGCCGCGAACAGCGGGTGCCGGTACACCACACAGTCTGGGGGCGTACCGAGCAACTCCAGCACCGTGGGGTTGTTTTTAAGCAACAACTCCACGAAGCGACGCAGCTCATAGAACACCTCGTCGTTGGTGTCGTTGGCTACCTGCGGCACATAGTCGAGGCCGTAGAACTCCGCTTCGGGCAGGATGAATACACCTTTCAGATCGATATCGGAGTGCGGCAGGTGGGTGCCGTAGGCCCGGCTGCCGCTAATGGCCTCAAACAGAATCAGGTCGCGTTGGCGCAGGTCGGAAATGGTCATGGGTGGCAGGAGGGCGTAGAGACGCACTGGTTGGAGTGTCGTCATTTAGCGGTTCGCATCAGAACGTATTTACTCAAATAATGTCAGCAACGGCAAGACTCCAACTAGTGCGCCTCTACCTCGTGCTGACATCTGTCAGGCACGCAGCCACGCCCTAAACAACGCATCCAGCACCGGCGTGGAATCAGCACTTCGGCTGATGGGTAGCGTTTCGCGGGTAGCTACGGCGGCCTCGTACTCGGCTTGCAGGAAATCGACCAGCGCGGCCGGACGCGGCACAGTGGTTTTTTCGTCGGCGGTGGCTTTGCGGGCAAGCAACTCATCTACGATGCTGTTCAGCTCTGGCGGCAGCAGCTGGCGCAACATGCCAAATTCCATCGGTGGTACTTCGGTGGGGCGCTGCTGAATCCAGCGGGCGGCCAGCGTGGAGCGTAAGGCATAGAACAGCCGTTTCAGGCGCACTTGCTCGCTGGTTAGGTCGTCTCCTACCCCGCGCCGCATTAGGCCAGCGTAGTGGTGCAGCCCAGCCCGCGGGTTCCAACAGGCCGGCAGCAGCGACTCCAACTCCGCCCGGAAACCGGCTACCTCGTGGTACACCACCGGCGACTGGAACCACTCAAACAAGGCCGCATTGGCGCCGCGCAGCAGCTTCAGGGTCTTGCGTAGCTCCCAGCCGGCCAGGTCCAGCTCATCATCCACGGGAAAGTTGAGGGTATCGGGGCCGTCGTCGAGCGTCAGGTACCAGTTGGCGGAGTGGGCGTAAATAAAGCGTACGTCGTAGTCAGAATCTGGCGAGGGAAAGCCCCAAGCCCGACTACCCGACTCGCAGGCTTAGATGATACGGATATGGTGCCGGGCTTCTAGTTGGGTGAGGGCAGTTTGAATGCGGGCGTGCATGTTCTTGTGAGCTGTTCTCATTATTTGATTGCACAATTTGCACGAAATGCGCAACTAGAGCCTCAATTTACCCTTCCCCCATTTACCCTACCATGTCTAAAGGACGATTGGAAGCCTTCAGCGACGGCGTGCTGGCTATTATCATCACCATTATGGTACTGGAAATTAAAGTGCCGCACGGCGCGACGTTAGCCTCACTGAAGCCGCTGCTGCCGGTGTTTCTGAGCTATGTGCTGAGCTTCATCTATGTGGGTATCTACTGGAACAACCACCACCTGATGCTGGCCAGCATCAGCAAGATCAGCGGGGGCGTACTGTGGGCTAATTCGCACCTGCTGTTCTGGCTGTCGCTGGTACCGTTTGCCACAGGTTGGATGGGCGAGAACAACTTTGCTCCGGCCACCCTGGCCATCTACGGCTTTGTGCTGTTGATGAATGCCCTGGCCTACTTCGTTCTGCAACGCACTGTTATCACTGCCAACGGCCCCGATTCTGCGCTGGCCAGCGCCATCGGCCGCGACGTAAAAGGCAAACTCTCGCCGCTGCTTTACTGCCTGGGCATTGCCGCCAGCTTCTGGCTGCCATGGGTAGCAGGCGCCGCCTACGTGGCCGTGGCGCTGATGTGGCTGGTACCAGACCGCCGCATCGAGCGGACGATGCGGTAGTAAGTGGCCGCTACCTTATGCTATTACGTGTCGGTATACTTTTCACCTTACCAATAAAGGCTACTACAGAGTTGTTTTGCGTAACTCTATAGTAGCCTTTATGCTCCTGCGTGAGCTAGCTTCTAGCGCCGAAGTTATTTACTCACGTCTACAACCGTGGGTCCACGGCCTCACTTTCCAGCGCCAGCACGCCGAATACGCACTGATGCACCTCCCGCAGCGGGGCACCGGCCACGAAGCGCTCCAGGCCTTCCACGCCGAGGGTAAATTCGCGCAGGGCAAGGTTACGCTTACTTTTTACAGCCCGCTCGCGTAGGCGCTCCAGGTTGCCAGGCAGCAGGTAGTCGGGGCCGTAGATGATGCGCAGGTATTCGCGGCCGCGGCACTTGAGGGCGGGCTGCACCAGAGTTTTCTGGCCCGCGGGAATGAAATCGTAGGGCTTTACTACCATACCTTCACCGCCGGCCGCCGTGAGGTCGGTCCACCATTGGGTGGCGTCCTCCACGTCGGCCAGGTCTCGCAGATGCACCACGCGGTAGGGCGTGGCACGAAGTAGGCCTTCGTCGGCGAGGCAGATGGCACGCAGGGTTTCCATGTGCCAGGCGTGGTCTTTGTCGAAATAGGTACGGCCTTCGGTAGCGAGCAGGTGAAACGGAGCCAAGCGCAAATCAGCCAGCCCTTCCACGGGCCAGCAGTAGCGACGGTAGGCGTCGGCGTAGTGCGCAGCGGCAGCTTGGCGGGCCGTGGTGCGGGCCAGCAGTGCCTCTACCCCATCAAGTCCCCGGCTGGCAGCCTGGGTGAGGGCGGCTGTAGCCTCGGGTAGGGCCGCCGTGGCAGCGGCCGCCACGGCAGCGTACTGGTTCTTGATCAGCTCCTGTGCCTTCGCCGACCAAGGCAGCAACTCAGCATCCAGGCAGAGCCAATCGGTCTGGAAACGCTCCCAGAAACCGCTGGCCGCGAGGGCATCCTGCAAGCGGGCAAGGAAGGCAGCTTCCAGGTTCGGATCGGTGAAAAAGTTGCGACCAGTACGGGTGTAGCACTTGCCAGGCCCCTCGCCTACCACCCCAAAGCGCCGCCGCGCCGCCTCTTCACTACGGGCCAGCACCACTACCACGCGGCTGCCCATGTGCTTTTCCTCACACACTACCCGCTCCAGCCCCTGACGGCGGAAGTAATCGAAGGCTTCGGCGGGATGCTCCAGCAAATCGGGTAGCGCCGAGGTTTCCGACGGGCTCATGGTTGGTGGCAGATACAGCAGCCACTTCGGGTTCAGGGCAAACCGGCTCATCACCTCCAGCGCTGCCACCGCGTTTTCCTCCCGAATAGTAACGGAGGGTAGCAGCCGCGTCTTGATCATCTGCTTACCCGTCACGTCGCGGATGTCAAGCAGGTCGTCGTGGGCTTGTTGAGCGGTAAGCTGGTTTTCGGTTGTTGATTGTTGGTTCTTGGTTTCGCTCAACTGACGCAGGTAGTCCAACGGGCGCACAGGTTCGACGTAGACCTGCTGGGCCGGCACCGACACCAACTCCCGCTCAGGGTAGCGCAGGGCAGTGAGGCGGCCACCGAATACGCAGCCCGTATCGATGTCGATGGTATTGTTGATCCATTCGGCGTCGGGCACGGGCGTGTGGCCGTACACCACAGTGGCCCGACCACGGTACTCCGAGGCCCAGTTGTAGCGCACCGGCAGGCCAAATTCGTCGGTTTCGCCGGTGGTTTCTCCAAACAGCGCGAAGGCCCGTACGGCCCCCGAGCCCCTACCCTGCATTTCCTCGCGCATGCCGGCATGGGCCACTACCAGCTTGCCATTATCCAATACGTAGTGGCTCACCAACCCATCCAGAAACTGCCGCACCTGCGCCTTAAACGTATCCGACTCGCCGGCCATCTGGGCTATGGTTTCGGCGAAACCGTGCTGCTCATTCACGTTTTTGCCGTTGAGGTAGCGCAGCAGCTTGATGTCGTGGTTGCCGGGCACGCACAAAGCTAGGCCGTCCTGCACCATGCGCATCACCAGCCGCAGCACCTGCGGCGAGGACGGCCCCCGGTCTACCAGGTCACCAAGGAAAATGACTTTGCGTGGAGTCTCAGTATTATTATCTGAACGGTCTAGCGATGCGACGCCGCGCGTCTCGTCATTGCTGAGGTTGTTCGATTGAGTGGTTGCCCCGTCCGGGGCCGCATCGTCGTTCAACGACGAGACGGGTAGTGTCGCATTCCTACGGCGCATCACGCACACACCCAAATCCCGCGCGTCCGTCACCGGCTCCATCTCCACCATGTAGCCCAGCTCCGCAAGCAGCTGTACCAGTTCGTCGTAGCAGCCGTGCACGTCACCGATGATATCGAAGGGACCAGTTTCTTGCTTGCGGTTGCTGTAAAGCGGGTCGCGCACGATGGCCTGCACGGCATCCACTTCCTCGGGACCGCGCAGGTGGTAGATATGGCGGAAGCCTTCCTGCTTGAGAGTTTTGAGCGAGCGACGCAGCTGCTGACGCTGCTGGGGTACCACGTGGCGGCCCAGGTGCTGCCGCTCGGCGCGCTGGCGGTTGCGGTCCTCTGCCACCCGGTCGGGCACATCGAGGATGATGGCAGTGGGTAGTACGTGGTAGTCGCGGGCCAGCTGCACGAGGGTTTTGCGGGCTTCGGGCTGCACGTTGGTGGCGTCTATCACCGTCAATAAGCCGCGCTTGAGGCGCAACCCCACCAGGTAGTGGAGCAAGGCAAATGCATCCGATGTGGCCGCCTGGTCGTTCTCATCGTCGGCTACCAGCGCCCGGCACTGATCCGACGACACGATTTCAGTAGTCTGAAACAGCCGGTGCGCGAAGGTAGACTTACCAGCGCCCGAGGTACCAATGAGTAAGACGAGCGAGAGTTCGGGGAGTTTGAGGGTATCTTGGGGCATTCGTTGCTTTGTATTTGAGAGTCGTAACTAGTATTTATAGCTATGAAAATTAACAGGCAGTTTAATACGCTTACTTATCCTGAGTATGTACATCTTATCGAGCATCATCAGCGGTTTACTGATTTTAATACACTTGGCTTATTTCGCGCCATTGTGGAAAGCACTAAACTAACTACAGAGCAGAAAATCCAAGTCCGCGATTTTGCCCTCTTCTTTTTTCACAAAACGTTTGACTTTCTTCAGCTGAAAGATCCTGTTACTTATTTTGAAGTACACACATTAGGTCAGCACCTCACGAAGGCTGATAGCAGCAAAGTCTGGGAAGATATCCGCCTCAATCAGCAAAAGATTCTTGCACGTAAGAAAATCAGGCATCGGAACTTCGGTACGTACTCCAAACACCTCTGTGGGTACGACACCTGTCCACTCAATGGCCTGATGATTCGGCAAGGTTCCTACCTAGCTGATGGAGGAACAATATGGTTTGATTCGGATTGTAAAAGTTAAGGTTTGGCGGCCAAATCGAATCAGCGCAAACAAGACCGTAAACGCAGTAAACAGCTAATCGATAGCAGAACAGCAGAAGAGTAGATTACTCATACTACCTTTTCTTCGGCAGCTTTCTACTCTACCTCAAACACCGCCAACTGCGACGGTGCCCCTACCTCCGCATCCTCCGGCCCCAGCGTTTCTATGCGCACGCGGTAGCCGTGGCGCTCGGCCACACCTTCGGCCCAGGCGGCAAACTGCGCCCGCGTCCACTCGAAACGGTGGTCGGCGTGGCGGAAGTCGCCGGCCGAGAGGGTTTCGTAACGCTGATTGTAGTCGGCATTGGGGGTCGTAACGAGGACGGCACCGGGACGGGAGCGGGCAAATAGCACCTGCTCGAAGGCAGTTAGCCGGCTCTCGTCGAGATGTTCAATGACTTCGACTACCGCAGCCGCGTCGTAGCCGGCCAGGCGCGGGTCGTGGTAAAGTAGGGAGCCTTGCGTGAGAGTAAGCCGCTCACGCTGGCGCGGCGACATCTCGGCCACGTGCAGGCGCTGCCCGGCTCGCTCCAACTCCCGCCACGACACGTCCATCCCTAGCACGTGCTCTACCTGCGGCAGCTTCAGCAGCCGGCGCACCAGCTTGCCTTCGCCGCAGCCCAGGTCCAGCACGCGCCGAGCCCCCAACCGACGGATTTCGTCTGCCACCCGGTCCAGGCGCAGGTCGTGCAGGTTTTGCTTGGAGGGCGCTGTAGGATCATTGGGGGCAAGTGCTTCTTCGGCTGCCTCAGCGAGAGGCAGCTCCATATCCGGCGCGTCATCCGAAGCCTCGGCATCCAGAGCCAGCAGGCGGCGCAGGGTAGGGTTCACGTACTCAGCAAAGCGTAGATAGCGCCGCGTGATAAACTCCCGCTCAGGATGACGAGGCAACCACTCGGCCCCGCGTCGCAGCAGTTTTTCGGCTTCTTCGCGGCCAATCCAATAGTGTTTGTCGCCTCGATCGAGCACCGGAATGAGTACGTAGAGGTGGCTGAGCAGGTCACGCAGGCGCAGGGCCGGGTGGCGCAGGCGCAACGTATGGTAGCGGCTGTTGCCCCACTCCGGCACAGTGGGGTCGAGTGGGTGCTCCTGCATCTCAATTTCGTAGCCCAGCGGCGCAAACAGCCGCCGAAGCTGCTCGGTACCGGCGGCGGGCAGCGCTGCCACAGTGGCCTCCAGAGGCAGCAGCACATCGGGCAACTCAGGACGGTCTTTGCACGTCCCGTTCATAGCCGTATTGAAAGCTTTAGCCAGAGCCGTGCTTAAAAAAGAGGTGGCAGCGTAGGGCCGGTCGTTCACGTACTGCTCCAGCGCAAAGCCCTCCCCGGCCGGTCCCCGGTGATTGCGCACCAGCGCAATAGGATCTATGTCGAGCAGCAGAGCAGCCGTGCAGCGTTCGGAAGTCGCCTCAGGGTAGAAGACGTGCGCCTGCCCGTAGGCAATGTCCACCGATTGCAGGCGGGCCGGATTCTTATGTAGTAGGTAGCCCAGGTCGGTAGCCGGCCGGTGGGTAGTAGAGATAGTCAGGAGCATACACGGACAAATAATATGGCCCCCGAAAAATAACAGAAATTCTATTTAAGACACGCTTGGCTATTCGCTTTACATACAATAGAACAGAGCATTTCTGAACTGGGCACTTATTTTGCTTTTTCCGTTCCTGGTCGCTCTTTCTGACCTTCGATAAGCTTTTTTATTATCTTTTTCAATGAAACACCTTTTCTTTTGTATCACTCTGCTAATCAGCTTTGGAGCATCTGCCCAAATACTGCCAGGTACTCCACGTAAGAAATACTTGCGTCCTAAGAAGGATGAAGAATGCGCCTATGTACTCAATGTGACGAAGAACACAGACGAGGAAGCCGAAATGACCGCATCAGCTACGCGCATAGCCTACCGCCCCTATGCCGAGCTGCTTACGGAAATAACGGAGTTGCGTAAAATAAATAGCTGGGCCGATAGCACGTACCAGCGCCGTTTGCAGGCGCTACCCACAGGCGGTATGCTGGTAATTACAATGTATCGGCGCGGCGCCCAGAATGCTGATCCCGCTCTGCTTAGTGTTACAGCACGCGACAAAGCGGGCAAAGAACTATTTGCTCTACCCTCACTACCTGAGGGGGAGGGCCGCTTCTGGAACCGGGATTTATATATGAGTAAACGATCTATACCATTTGTTAAAATAGAAGATCAACAAGCTGTATATGTTACGCTTAACGATGCGAAGCTAAAGCAAGACTTTGAATATATTATCAATACACAATAACTTCTATTACATACAACAAAAGCTCATCGTCCGTAGATTATGGACGATGAGCTTTTGTTGTTTTACCCTTTATGCAAAAAAGGATATATCTATTTTATAATTAATACCTATATACCCTTTTGTTTATTCAATTGATGCCACTGAATTATTAACAGCGTTTTGGCATCAGTTATCTTCTCGCTGTATAATTCTTCTTCTGTTAGCGCAACAATTTCTAGCTGCTCGTTTTCGTCTGCTACCCCGCCGCCGGCCTCGGTCTGTTGGCTAACTTCAGCATAGTAAAGGAAAAGTTGCTCGGCGGAGTTGCCAGGCGAGGGGTACACTTCTGCAATCGGAGTCAGCTTATCAATAGGGTAGCCTAGTTCTTCCTGTACTTCACGGCGCAATGCTTCCTCAGAACTGGCATCATCGGGGTCCAGCATACCAGCTACCACTTCTAGCACATCCGCTTCGGCGCCTACCCGGTACTGCCTGACCAGCAGAAACTTCTTCTTGTTCGTGTCAAATACCAGTGCGGCAACGGCCTGGCCCGGCTCAAACCGCTCCCGCTTCAACTCTTTGCCATCGGCCTGCACTGTTAGCTCACTAAGCTTATAATGCCCGTCGTACACGCGCTTTCGGTTGATAATTTTCATGTATTCAGGAATGGAGAAGTGGACAGATAAAAACCCAGATACGAACAAAAACGTGGCGTGGCGTGTCATGTTACCGTATCGGCTCGTCAGTTTGGGTTGCTACAGGGGTTGTCCAGCCTTCTGACACAGGGATTAATCAACTGGTAATCAGTCATTAAAAACACGATCATCCTTGCGTGGGGCGATACGGACCAGCTTCATTTTTCGGCTTACGCCAATTTCTACCGCAAACCTTCCGACCTTTGCGGGCTCTATTCACGCGCTGGCCTTTCTGCTAGTGGCCCGTTAACGGGCATTTTCCTATTTTTTGATGTCCTTCGACGAACTCAATCTGATTGACCCCATCCTGCGCGCTTTGCACGAGGAGGGGTATACGACTCCAACCCCTATCCAGGCACAAGCCATTCCGCAGGTGCTGGAAGGCCACGACCTGCTGGGTGTGGCGCAAACCGGCACCGGCAAAACGGCGGCTTTCACTGTGCCCATTCTGCAGATTCTGCACCAGACTGCCCAGGTAGCCCAACACTCGCACTCGCGCATTCGCTGCCTGGTGCTCACCCCTACCCGTGAGCTGGCCATCCAGATCGGGGAAAGCTTTGCGGCTTACGGCAGACACCTAAAGATGCGCCACACGGTTATTTTTGGTGGCGTGGGTCAGCTACCCCAAACGCAGGCGCTGCGGCGCGGCGTGGAGGTGCTGATTGCCACTCCCGGCCGCCTGCTCGACCTCATGAATCAAGGCTACGTAGATCTACGTCACCTTGACGTTTTCGTGCTGGATGAAGCCGACCGTATGCTCGACATGGGCTTTATCCACGATATCAAGCGTATTCTACCCAAGCTACCGGCCAAGCGGCAAACGCTGTTCTTCTCAGCTACTATGCCCGGCCAGATTCAGGAGTTGGCCAACTCGCTGCTACGCCCCAACCCGGTAAAGGTGGCCGTGACCCCCGTTTCCAGTACTGCCGATACTATATCGCAGGCAGTGTATCTGGTAGAGAAAAACGATAAGCCGGCTTTGCTGGAGCATGTTCTGGCTGATAAAGGCATTCGCCGCGTACTGGTATTTACGCGTACCAAACACGGCGCCGACCGCGTGGTGAAGACGTTGGCTAAAGCCAATATCCCAGCTGAGGCCATTCACGGCAACAAGTCGCAGAACCACCGCCAACGTGCCCTCAGCAACTTCAAGGCGGGCACTACCCGCGTGCTGGTGGCCACCGATATTGCCGCCCGTGGCATCGACGTGGATGAGCTGACGCACGTCATCAACTATGAGATGCCCAATGAGCCCGAAACTTACGTGCACCGCATTGGGCGCACCGGCCGGGCTGGTGCCGACGGCATGGCGTTGTCGTTTGTGGAAGATGAAGAACGCGCCTACCTACAGGATATTCAGCGCCTGATTAAGCGTCAGATTGACTTGGTATTTGACCATCCCTACCAGACCACCAGCGTAGAGCCGGTATTGCTGCACAGCGGCAAAAACATTCAGCGGCCGAAAGGTCCGGCAGGTCGTCCCGCCCGCCCCGGTCGGGGTGGTGATGGCCGGGGCGCCCGCCCTGCCGGACAAGGTGCAGCCAGTCGGACGGCTACAGCTGGCACGAGTGGCGCAGGCCGCCCAGCTACAAGTGGCAGCCGACCAGCAGCCAGTGGAGACAGTGGCGGTAGCCGGCGACGCTTTCGCGGTAGCGGGGGCGGCAATGGGCAACGCTAAGCTGCTCCTAATCTGAGCAACTACACAGGAAAAAGCTCCCGAACGGTGTTCGGGAGCTTTTTTTATGAATTTTTATCGTTTGGTGGACAGGCAGGAAACAAAAAATCCGGCAGCAGGCTTATATTTTTGAACACTCTTTTCTGTTACAGCATGGCTATCAGCACTCTTCCCGTTATTCAGGCTCTGCGGGCCACGGCACAGCGCCTAGCTACTCAGGCGCCCTATCAGTGGGGTCATATGGGCAGCTGCAACTGCGGCCACTTGGCCCAGACCATTACCCACCTCACCAAAGCTGAAATTCACCGTCGCGCTATGCAGCGCTACGGCGACTGGGAACGACAGCTCATCGACTACTGTCCCGCCAGCGGCCTGCCCATCGATGATACCATTGACGAGATGTTGGTCGTGGGCTTTACCCGGCAGGACCTCTCCCACTTGGAACGCCTCTCCGACCCCATTATTCGTGGTGCTTTGCCCCTAGAGCGCCGCAATGCCCTACGTCACAACCAGCGCGATGATGTGGTGCTCTACCTACGTACCTGGGCCGACCTACTGGAGCAGCCTCTTCTGCAAGCCATTACCCTACCTAACCTACTGCCAGCCGAAATTGCGGTTGGCCTTGGCTAGTATACACTCAACTACCAACACAGAAGCCCCGCCGGAGACAATCCGACGGGGCTTTTTGCATTCAGGATTAGAGTAATTCTCTACTAAGTGAATAAGTAGAAGTGAGCAGGCTGCACTTAGTAACTTACGTTGCTGCGCTGCGCCTCCCGGTACATCTCAGTACGATGGTTGCGTTTATAGGCAGCATCAGCATCCGGGTCTTTCTCAGGATCGGGCTGTTGCGCGCAAGAAGAAGCAAATAGCAGCGTAGCGCTGGCAGCAAGCAGAAGAAACAGGCGAGACGTTTTCATACCTCAAAGGTAAGCACCCGCGCTAATACCACCAAGTCAGAATTTATTGGGTCGTACTTACCCTTGAGGGTACACTAGTTCACCACTCCCTCAGCACAAAAGTGAACTATCCCTTACCCGCCATTTACAGTGACTCAGCTAACAGCTGTTTACATCGTCCGCACTGGCTTTGTCAATTCTTAACCTACATGACCAACAGACACACCGGCAATTACTTTTGTTAACCAATTACACTACACCATCTACGTTCCCAAGCTACTAATCAATTTGGCTGAGTAATCGAAGTAGCATTTATTATTTTAACAAGTCAAATAGGCTGTCAATGTATTTAGTATTTCGTCCTTCCGAATAGGCGATTTTATAGAAATGCTTTTTATATAACTATTCGTATTTATAATAAGACTATATCCCAAAGCTTATTACATCAACTACTACTTCGTTTAAATATAAGCAAATTACTGAAAACAAGTTACTTATGTAACTCAATAATCATTCTGTTAGTTGGTATATAGTATAGAAAATCACTAGACGAATCTAATTTTTTGTTGCTGTAGCATTAACCGCACACTCAATGCTTTGCGACTGCTCACGGAAACCATGAAAAGTACAACGGGGCGGTATGACAAATTGCATTTTAGCTATTCAGCGCATTTACAACATTCTTGCCATACTTAAACTACTATCCTTTGCGTAGAGCAAGAGTGAAGATATTATGCTTCCGGCTGATAATCCGAGAAGGTACCGTCGCGGTAGAAAATGATAATGCGGCGAATAGCTTTACTGGAGGCAGTAGCAGCTAGCACGTCGGGCAGCGTGGGCGCTGGTACTGGCGCCTGAGTAGATGGGAGAGATGGAGTAGCAACTGATACCGGAACAGGGGCAACGGGAGTATAAGCCGGCAGAGGCGCTTCTACTATATTGCTGTTAGTACTGCTGTAGGCTGTTTCTACCTCCTGTGCAGTAGACTGGGAGACGTTAGCAGGCTTCGCAGCCCTGCTAACGGGCTCGGATACGTTTCGACTGGCAGTGTGCCGGCTTTTGCGGGCACGGCTCACTACGGGCTCGGAAACGACCTCTACGGGAGGTTCTGCAGAGGGGAGTGAGGTAAGCGGCCCCGACGCTAGCATGGGTCCTTCGCCTTTCAGCAGCCACGGTAGCGCCAGATCCGGAAAAGCGTCCACTATTTTCTGTATCACTTCCAAGCTAGGCTTGTTGCGTCCACTCAGGATATGACTGGCAACAGGCCTCCCGATACCAATAGTATCAGCAAACTGGGTGGGCGAAAGTGCCCGTGCGGCCAAAATCTGCCGGATACGTTCGAGCATAGCGAAGAGAAGATAGTTTTAGAGACTTACAAATGTACACAACTGTAGTATCTAGGGCAGCAGCAGCTCTAGTAATTGCACCAGACTTATTGTTTACAAATGTGTTTACAATACTAAACTCAATTTACAATTGTATTACATATGTAAACTAGCTCGCCCCTCTGCCTGTTTGCGAACGCACGCGCATTCTACTCCTGTTTTTCCCATCCTACCCGGAAGGATAGCGCAACTGGCTATAAAAATAGAATCTCTGATTCTGTAGAAACGCAGAAAAGCCGACCAGCTTGGTTGCTGATCGGCTTTTCTCTAATCGCTTAGTCTGTCTAACAGTACTACTATACTACTAGTTGAAATACTCTTTCGCCAGGTTTTTATCGTGGCCGTAGATATCGTCGCGGAAGTTCAGGTTGCCGTCATTATCCACCCAAGCCGTAAAGTACACCAAGTATACAGGCAGCTTTTCGGGTAGGGTAATGTACTTCTCCTGCCGCTCTCCAATGGTACTGAGAATCGTATTTTCGTCCCAGCCAGCCTTGTTGCGCAGCAGGTAAGTAGCCAGTTTAATGGGCTCCGCTACGCGCACGCAGCCGTGGCTAAAATTGCGCTTAGTCTGGCTGAAAAGCTCGTCGTGAGGCGTGTCGTGGAGGTAGATATCGTTGGAGTTGGGGAAGATAAACTTCACGTCACCAAGGTCGTTTTTGGGGCCGGGCCGGCGGCGCAGCGTATACTTCCAAGTAGCCGGCGTGAGGTTCGCCCAGTCTACAGTAGTAGGGTCAATGGGGGTGGCTTTGGCGCCCCAGCCCTTCACCACTTCCATGTCTAGGCGGTCGAGGTAGGCCTGCGAATTAGCTACCAGCTTCGGCCGCATTTCCTTGTCGATGATGCTGAACGGTACATTCCAGTAAGGTGCCAAAACCACGTACTCCATCTTGTCGCTGAAGACTGGTGTAGCGTTCAATGTCTTGCCTACAATGACGTTCATTGACATCACTTCCTTACCCTCTTCAATCAGATGCAGCTTGTAATCCGGAATGTTCACCAGCAGGTAATTTTCCTCAAACCGCTTCGGAATCCAGCGCCACCGCTCCATGTTGAGAACAATCTGGTCGATGCGTTTATCGAGTGGAATGTTGAGTAGGCGCAGGGTTTCTCCTCCTACTATCCCATCGGTCCGCTGGCCAGTCTGCTGCTGAAACTTCTTCACAGCAGCGACTACTTCTCCATCATATTTCTGTGCGGTAGGCGCCACAGGCTCTCCAGTATTGGCTACCGTTTGCACAGGCGTAGCAACAGCTTGAGCAGGTGTACCAGGCTCGTCGAGCAAACGCTGGCGCAGCAAAGCTACCGCCGGCGAGGTATCCCCCGGCTTTAGCTTGGTGCCAGTTGGCAGGGTGGGCCAGCCACCGTTGCGTTGGATGGCGCGGTACTCAGCCAGTGCCCTCTTCAATCGTTCGTACTCGGGGTGCAGGGGCTCAAACTCGTAATAGGGATACGTGCTTTCACGCTCCTGCAAAATGGTCATGAGGGCCTTGTGCAACTTTATTTTGTTGCGTTTTACGTCCCAATCAATGTTTTTGACTTCCCGGGGATTAACGATACCTCTATAGAAATCGGAAGCCCAAGTGAAATACGTACCCGATAAAGCCACGTCGATTTGCTTTTCCAGGTTGTTGCGCTGGGTAGTATCACTGCGGGCTTTATCCAGCTCCGCAAAGAGTTTATCGAAGTTTTTGATCTTGTATTTCTGCGGGTCCAGGCCTTCGTCGCCGGCCTTGTTGATGACCTCAAGTAGCTTCTTCGCCTGCGGTACTACTTGGTGATTTTTGAACCATCCTAATTGGTAGTTACGCTCTTTATAGAACTTCTTGGCCCAGTCGAGTTGGGTCTTAAAGGCCGGTTCGGCCAGCATCTGGCGTGCCACGTACACGCTATCCAGCGTGGGCTGGGCGCCCTGGTTGCTGGTCAGTATACCTGGCAGTGCCTCCTGAACTTTCGCCTTCTGCTCTTGGCTGCAGCCAACGGCCGACGCCAAAAGCGTCAAGCCACAGAGCCAGCAGAGCAGCGTAGTCAGAAAGGCAGAGTGAAACAGTGATTTCATGAATGCGGTAAAGTGGGAGTGATAGCCGCCCCTCGAAGCCCACGGAAATTTATTTTCCTGGCCAGGGTCGGCAGTTGCCCGTTTACTCCAAACGCCACCATAGGGTTATTGCGTTCCGGGGCGGGCACGCTCCATCAACACGCAAGGTAGTGGATTTGCTCGTACCCTTCTATATCCTTGCTTGTGTAAGCTCTTGCCCGCCCCGGAAATTTGTCAGCGGGCACTCAGTATTCCGAGAACCGGAGAGCTGCCAGGATAGCGGGGCGTATCTTCTTCACACGCTCACTTCCCGACACGTTTAAGTTGTGGGGCGTATACCTTACTTCACGCCCGCCCGGCGGGTAGCGAAACAGCTCCTGTTGGTTTCTTGATTTTCTGCTTTTCTGTATGACCTCTCCTACTCCCTGCCTTTCCGACCCGCACAGCTGTGCCCGGCCGAACGAGGTTAGCGTCCGCCACCTTCAACTGCACTTGCGCGTTGACTTTGCCAGCCGTACCCTGGCGGGCCACGCCACCTGGCAACTCCACAACCCCACCGGCGCTACCGAGCTATATCTTGACACCCGCGACCTGCTCGTGGAAGCCGTGCTACTCGGCGGCCCCGATGGTAGTCCTACCTCCTTTGAGCTGGCGCCCGCCGAACCGGTGTTGGGGCAGGCACTGCGCATCACCCTTGAGCCGACCACTGAGCAAGTAACCATTCGCTACCGCACCACGCCAACGGCAGCGGCGTTGCAATGGCTTACGCCCGCGCAGACAGCCGGCCGCGAGCAGCCCTTTTTGTTCACCCAGTCGCAGGCTATTCTGGCGCGCACCTGGCTGCCGTGCCAGGACTCGCCGGGTGTGCGCTTCACCTACGAAGCCCACATCGAGGCGCCCTTGCATCTACTAGCACTTATGAGTGCGGCTAATAACCCGCAACAGCACGATAGAGCTGGCGTGTATCAGTTCCGGCAGCCCTACCCTATCCCGGCTTATCTGATGGCGTTGGCCGTGGGCGATCTGGCATTTACGCCGCTAAGTGAACGTACTGGCATCTACGCCGAGCCTACTACCCTACCCTCGGCCACCCATGAGTTTGTGGATCTGGAGAAAATGGTAGTAGCTGCCGAGTACTTATATGGTCCCTACCGTTGGGGACACTACGATTTATTGGTGCTACCACCTTCTTTCCCATTTGGTGGTATGGAAAATCCATGTTTAACATTTGTTACACCCACCATCTTAGCTGGCGACCGAAGCCTGACCAGCCTTGTGGCGCATGAGTTAGCCCATTCGTGGTCGGGCAACTTAGTAACTAACGCCACTTGGGACGATTTTTGGCTGAATGAAGGCTTTACCGTGTATTTTGAGCGCCGTATTATGGAGCAGCTATACGGGCGTAACTATGCCGATATGTTGCAAGTATTGGGGTTTACTGATTTGCAGCATACCTTGGCAGAGTTGGGAGTCCACAGTGCCGACACCCACCTACGCCTGCACCTCACAGGGCGCGACCCTGACGAAGGCATGACGGAAATTGCCTATGAAAAAGGCGACTACTTTCTGCTCACGCTGGAACACCTGGTAGGCCGGCCCCGCCTCGACTCCTTTATAAAGGAATACTTCGCCCGGCATAGTTTTCAGTCGATGGATACGGACGGCTTCATAACTTATCTGCGCCAACAGTTGTTAGAACAAGAGCCGGGGCTGGAAGACAAGCTCCAGCTCACTGCCTGGATAGACGGTCCGGGCGTACCGGACGTGGCGCCGTCCGTAGCTTCGGCCCGCTTTGCGGCTGTAGACGCAGCCCGGCAGCAATGGCTACACGGCGCGGTAGCCGCCACGCTACCTACTATCAACTGGAGCAGTCATGAATGGGTGTACTTACTACAAGCCCTCCCCCATTCGCTGGATACTTCGCAACTCGCGGAGTTGGATGCAGCCTTTGGCTTTACTCATTCCGGTAATTCAGAAATTTTAACGGCGTGGTTTCCGCTAGCGCTTGCGGCGGGCTATACTCCGGCCGACGAAGCCCTGCACCAGTTTCTGGTGCGCGTGGGACGACGCAAGTTTTTGGTCCCACTCTATCGGGCCTTGCTGGCTACCCCTAATGGTGCGGACCAGGCCCGGCAGCTATATGCTGAGGCCCGCCCCAACTACCACGCCGTGGCAACCAATACCCTTGATGCCTTGCTTGGTCAACCCTAAGCTGGCACCCTCCTACTCCGGCCCGATGCTTGCAGCCTGGGCCACTGCGTTGTATTTTGTGAGTTGATTAAAAACAGTCGTAACGTTGAATAGTCAAAAACCCCTCGGTAAGCTGATTGCCATTGGCGGCAACGAAGATAAAGGCACCTACTCCAGCGCCCGCGTGCGCAAAAAGTATTACCTCAACTTTTTTGAGCTGGGCATTTTGCGCCGCGTGGTGCAGGAGTCGGGCAAACAGAGCCCGCATATTGAGGTAGTTACCACGGCCTCCATGATTCCAGAGGAAATCGGAAAAATCTATCTAGCTTCCTTTGCGATGCTGAATTGCCACAATGTGGGCGTGATGGATATTCGCACGCCCGACCATGCCCGCATCCCCATGTATCTGGAGCGTTTGCGCCGGGCCGATGTGGTGATGTTTAGCGGCGGTAACCAATCGCGGCTACGCGAAATGTTCGGCGAAGGTCCGTTTCTGGAAATTCTGAATGAGCGCTACCACCGCGAGTCCAACTTTGTGGTGGCCGGCACCAGCGCCGGGGCCATGGCCATGTCGCAGATTATGATTCGGGGCGGCTCGGTACCAGATGCACTGATGAAAGGTGCCGTGAAAATTGGTAGTGGTCTGGGCCTGATTGATGACGTGGTGATTGACTCGCACTTTGTGAAGCGCGGCCGCTTCGGCCGGCTCATCGAGGCGGTGAGTCTGCACCCCAAGCTCATTGGCATCGGGCTGGGCGAAGACACGGGCGTGCTTATCACCGGCGGCAACCTCATCGAAACCATCGGCTCCAACCTGGTCATCATTATGGACGGCCACACCATTCAGCATAACAATGCGGCCGTTGTCAAAAAAGGCGCGGCGCTGTCCGTGGAGAACATCACCATGCACGTGCTAGCGAAAGGCAATGTGTATGATATTGATGAACGGAAATTTTATGCCGGCAAAACCAACTTCGCCGAAACGGTAACCATCGAGCAACCAGACCAAGTTTAACTGGAAACGGAAGCAACAAAAAGCGGCGGCCATCTCAGGATGGCCGCCGCTTTTTGTTGCACCTATATATATAAGGAGTAGACGCTCGCTAAACAGCGACGCAGAAACCGCTCTACTATTTCAAATAAAGCCATAAACGATACACTGCGTTTAGCAAAGTCCCCTACCCTTCGTCGCCGTAGATACCTATATATATAGGAGTGCTGTCGGTGAGGCTAGCGCGGTACATCCCCTCCGAGTTGAAGGGTAGGACCACGTGGCCGGCCGCATCCACCGCCACTAGGCCACCCTCGCCACCTATCGGCGCTAGCTTGTCGTGCACCACCACATGGCAGGCTTCGGCGAGGCTCAAGCCGCGGTACTCCATGAGGCAGGCAATATCGTGAGCCACCACGGCGCGCAGAAAATACTCGCCGTGGCCGGTGCAGCTAATGGCACAGGTCCGGTCATTAGCCCAGGTGCCGCTGCCGATGATGGGCGAGTCGCCGACGCGGGAGTAACACTTGTTGGTCATGCCGCCGGTGCTGGTGGCGGCGGCCAGGTGGCCGTGCTGGTCGCGGGCGACAGCGCCTACGGTGCCCATTTTCTTTTTTGGATCTTCGTTGGGCTGCGCGTTGGAATGGTCGAGGCGCACGCGGCCTTCGGTCAACGCTTCCTGCAACTGGTCGTGCCGGTGCTGGGTGAAGAAGTACTCGGCGGGTTGGGTAGGCAGACTATGTTCGCGGGCCAGCTCGTCGGCACCGGGGTAGGCCAGCAGCACGTGGTCGGTGTGCTCCATCACGAGGCGGGCCGCCCGGATGGGATTTTGCACGGTGCGCACGCCTGCCACGGCACCGGCCAATCCAGTATGGCCGTCCATAATCGACGCGTCCATCTCATGATGGCCATCGTGGGTGAACACGGCCCCACGGCCGGCGTTGAACAACGGGCAATCTTCGAGGCTGCGCACGGCCATTTCCACGGCATCGAGAGCCGGGCCATGGCGGCGGAGCACCTCGGCACCTGCTTCAATTGCCGCTTGCAGCGCAGCGCGGTAAGCCCGTTCGGCCTCGGGCGTCATGGAAGCACGGGCAATGGTGCCGGCTCCGCCGTGCAGGGCCAGCGCCCAGGTAGTAGACGACATACACAATGGGAAAACAACGTGAGAAATCAACCGAAAAATACGCAAACTATCCTAGCAAAGGTTACCTCCTACCCCGTACAAGATACCCGCCGGACATGGCCGCCGTCGGTTTTTTTTCGTACGTTTGATTAACTGTTTCACATTCCCTAATATTCTGTTTTATGGCTTACGATGCTACCGGCCGCCTGCACGAGATTTTCGACGAGCAACAGGTGAGCGAGAAATTCCGCAAGCGCGAGTTCGTACTGGAGGTTATAGATGGTCAGTACCCTGAGCATATCAAGTTTCAACTGGTGCAGGACAAAACCGCGCTTATCGACCCGTATAAAATCGGTGACGAGATCAAAGTGACCTTCAACCTGCGTGGCCGTGGATTCAACAAAAACGGCCAGATGCTGTATTTCACTAACCTGGAAGCCTGGCGTTTAGAGGCTGCAGCGGGTGGTGCTTCGGCTCCGGCTGGTGGTGGCTACTCGCAGCCAGCTGCTGCACCCCGTGCCGCTGCTCCTGCTCCGCAGCAAAACCAAAACCCCAGTCTGCGGGCCCAACCCGCCGCGCCCATTGCCGGCGACGACGACAACGATCTGCCTTTCTAAGGTTTTTCGTTCCAGGGTTTTACTCCTCTGAAAAAGCCGCTTCCCGACTGGGAAGCGGCTTTTTCTGTATGCAACCTACCCGGTTTTCTTGCTGTTATACTCTTGATGCTACAAGAATTAATTAAGCAAGGCGAAGGGGAACGGCTGGAGTTCAAGAAGAAGACCACACACCCCACGCGGATTTCCCGCACATTGGTGTCGCTGGCCAACACGCACGGCGGCCAGGTGCTGGTGGGCGTGGATGATGATGGCCGCGTGGTGGGTGTGCGCGACGCGGAGGAGGAACTATATGTGCTACGCCAGGCAGCGGAGCATTTTGTAGACCCGCCGCTTACCACCCTGCGCTTTCAAGAAATTGAAGAAGACGGCCGTGTGGTGGTGGTAGTGACGGTGCCGGAAAGCCCACGCAAGCCGCACCGCGCGCAAGTAGCCGACGGCGACTGGCGCAGCTACGTGCGTGTGCGCGACGAAAGCGTACAGGCCAGCGGCCTCACCGAGAAAGTGTTAGAGCGCAGCGAACCAGCTTCGGGGGTGGAGTGGCTGCCGCTGAATAAAGAAGAACTGGCGGTGCTCGAGTATTTGCGCACACATTCGCGCATCACACTGCCGCACTATATGAAACTGCTGAACATTGGCAAGCGCCGCGCCTTCCGCACGCTCATCAAGCTCACCCTACACGGCTACATCCGGCATCATGACAAGGAGCGCGAGCCGTATTATACCTTATAAATGGTGAAGTTGTGAAAGGTGAAGTTGTGAAATTTTTGCGCAGTATGTGCTAAGCAAAACTTCACAACTTCACCTTTCACAACTTCACTATTCATCTACTCAGCTCGGTCGCGGAGCTTCTTTTTTTCGTCTTTGGCGGCCTTTTTTTCCTTAGTGGTTTTGGCAGGCTCTTTCTTTTTTTCCTTGCGGGCGTCTTGTGCTTTGGCCATGAGTGAGGGTAAGTAAAGGGTGGTTGATTTCAGGTTGATTTTCTCCGGGTAACGCAGAGAAATACGCCCTTGTTGTACGCAAAATAGGGCTTTACGCCAACAGTGGCAAATACCGCTCGCGCAGTAGGTGCAGGTGGTGCGCTTCGTGGCCGGGAATGGCAAACAGGAGGGCGCGCACACTCACGGGGCCGCTGGCCGTGGTGCCTACCCTATCGAGTTGGGCGGGCGTGAACGAGCGGAACAGCGCCAGCGTGGCTGCCCGCACGGCGACGTACTCCGTCAGAATATCTACCAACGGCCGGTTGTTGGCTTCGGCCTCAGGCACATAGGCGTCCTGATCGAAGCCGGGCAGGGTTTGCTGTTCGCCACGGGCGAAGCACAGGGCACGGTACGCAAAGACGCGCTCCGAGTCCAATACGTGTAGCAACACCTCCTTGATGCTCCATTTGCCGGGGTCGTAGTTGGTCAGGGCTTGGGCGTCGGTGAGCATGCCCATCAGTGCCTGCACTTCCCGTAGTTGCTGTTCCAGCTGCACCAGCGGATTGGCCCCTACCGGCACGCGGGGGATATACGAAGCGTCGAAATACGCCGGATACTGTCCGGGCAGTGGGCGCGACACGGTGGCCGGCATCGGGAAATCGGTGAGGCTGGCGGCGCCGGGGTAGGGGGGCAGGGTAGGCGGCTGCGGACGCAGGCGGCGACGGTGGCGCGCCAACCGGCTCGGACTGCCCCAGGCGTGGCGGTGGCCCAGCAACTGTTCGGGCATCAGCCACTGCTCTACCTCGGCTGAACCGAAGGCCCACTGCAAAAAATCGGGAAGAATGCGGCCCCAGGTGCGCTGGTTGTGGTGGCCGCCCGCTACCTCCACATAGCGCACGTCGCGGTCCGGTTGCAGGCCGTGGTGCTCCAGCTCGGTTATCAGGTCCCGCGTATCTTCAATAGCGTCGATGATGCCGTTGTTGTTCCGGTCGTTGGTTTCGTCGAGGGTGCCGGTTTGCAGCCAGAACCGCTGGCCGGGTGCAGCCTGCCCTTCGCGCACGAGCAGGTGCATGAGGCGGTCGGCATCGGTGTAGCCCTGGTTGAGGGCGCGGCGACGCCACCAGAACGAGCCCGAAAACACACCCGCCCGCAACGCCGCCTCGGGGTGATGCCATACAAAATCAAATGCCGCCAATCCGCTGAGCGAGAAACCCGCCACCACTACCTCGCTAGGCGCCGCGCTCACGTGGTAGCGTGCCTGGGCATACGGCATCATTTCGCTAAGCAGAAACTCGGTGTAGTGTTTGGCACGGCCGCCCCTACCCAGATAATCGGCGTAGGCGGCGGTGCCGTACTCCTGCACCCGCACGCCCGCCTGGATGGCCACCAGCACAAACGGCCGCACCGCCCGGTGACGGTAGAGCGCGTTGAGGGTAGCCGGCAGGTGCAAACGGCGCAGGTCCTGCCCATCGTTGAGGTAGAGCACAGGGTAGGGCGCGGGGGCGGCGGGGTCGAAGCCGGGCGGTAGCACCACGTCGAAACGCACGGTGCGGCGCAGGGCGCGCGAGGCCAGCCGCAGGCGGCGGACCACCGTAACGGTCGTGTTTTGCGTAGGAAGAGAAACAGGCTGCTGCATTCGCCGGATAAAAGGCTTCACGAACAATTTTAAGACCGCAAGGTACTTTATTCCGGTTCCAAGCTGTAGATTACCCGGAGAAATGAAAGTTTATACCTGAATTCTACTGCTTTTCCATCCCGTAACTTATTCTTGCCGTGCAGGAAACCTACCGTCCCTTCTACTCCCCCGCCCTAGGTCACGACGTTGAAATGCTGGTTTTCGGCGAGCGTGGCTATCCCATTATTGTGTTTCCTACCTCCGGCGGCCGCTACTACCAAGCCAAGGATTTTGGGCTAGTTGACGCCGCCCGCGGGCTGATTGAGCAGGGCCGCATCCGCCTCTACTGCGTGGATAGTGTAGACGGGTACAGCTGGTACGGCCAGCACCTCTCGCCCCAGGAGCGCCTGCAAAATCACAACCGCTACGACCAGATGCTGACCCAGGAACTGGTGCCCCTGCTGCAACGCGAAAACACCGTGGCCAAAGTGGCGGTGGCCGGGTGCAGCTTCGGCGGTTACCACGCGCTCAACTTCGCCTTTCGCCATCCCAGCCAAGTGAGCCATATGTTCTCGATGGGCGCCAAGTTCGACATCAGCAACTTTTTGGGTGGCTACCACAACGACGACCTGTACTTCAACAACCCGCCCGCCTACATCCCCAACGCGCAGGACGACAACTTCTACCAGATGGGCATTGTGCTGGGCTCGGCCGTAGACGACTTCTGCAAGCAGGGCAACATTGAAATGTCGGAAATCCTGAACCGCAAAGGCATCCGCCACTGGCTCGATATCCGCCCCTACGGCACCCACGACTGGCCCGTATGGCGCGACATGTTCCCGGAATATTTAGCGCAAATTGGGGCGTAGTCCCTACCTAACCAAGACCCTAATCCCCTTACACTATGAAAAAAATTGGCATCCTCTTCGGCCGGGAAAACAGCTTTCCGCAGGCATTCGTTGACCGCGTAAACGAGAAAGCACCCAGCGGCATACAGGCCGAGTTTGTGCAGATTGGTCTGGTAGAGCAAAGCGTCCCGACTGATTACGCCGTCATTATCGACCGGATTTCGCAGGACGTGCCCTTCTATCGCGCCTACCTTAAGAATGCTGCCCTGGGCGGCACGGCCGTTATCAACAACCCGTTTTGGTGGTCGGCCGATGAGAAATTCTTCAACAACGCCCTAGCCGTGCAGTTGGGCGTGCCGGTACCCAAAACCCTGCTCCTACCCTCCAAGCACCGCCCCGATGACACGTCGGACGAGTCGTTTCGCAACCTGCAAATGACGGATTGGGATGCGGCCTTTGAGAAGCTAGGCTGGCCCGTGTTCATGAAGCCCCACTCGGGCGGCGGCTGGAAAAACGTGTATAAACTCGACAACCCCGAGCAGTTTTTCAGCGCCTACAACGAAACCGGCCAGTTGGTGATGCTGCTCCAGGAAGCCGTGGAGTTCACTGACTATTTCCGCTGCTATTGCATCGGCGGCAAAGACGTGCGCATCATGCCCTACGAGCCCCGCAACGAGTTTCACCAGCGCTACGCCACTGAGATGAAAACCACGGGTGCCGCCGGCAAAAAGCTGCTGGCTACGATGAAGGACTATGTGCTGAAGCTCAATCAGGGCCTCGGCTATGACTTCAATACCGTGGAGTTTGCCGTGCGCGATGGTATTCCGCTGGCCATCGACTTCGGCAACCCTGCGCCCGATGCGGATATCAACTCCGTGGGCCAAGAGAATTTTGAGTGGGTAGTGGAAGCGGCTGCCAACATGGCCATTAAGCGTGCTCAGACGCAAAAAGCCGGCAAGGATAACCTCACCTGGGGCACGTTTGTGCACCCCACAACGGCTGCCGTCGCGCCAGCAAAAAAAACCGCCGCCCCCAAGAAGGTAGCCGCTAAAAAAGAAGACTAGAAGCTAGTTCCCCTCCTTTTTTAAGGAG
>Ga0210040_10000269_pt1 | contig 90910 bp, 77 predicted proteins | sample CryGeyCG12114_NA_FD_185462 | JGI IMG/M metagenome (GOLD analysis project Ga0210040, IMG submission 185462) | Groundwater microbial communities from aquifer - Crystal Geyser CG19_WC_8/21/14_NA (SPAdes) (version 2) | ecosystem: Environmental > Aquatic > Deep subsurface > Groundwater | place: USA... | reverse complement strand
GGAGGAGGGGGGGCCGGGGCGGTCGATGCGGAGGACGGAGGCACCGTAGGAGGAGAGGAGGATGCCGCAGAAGGGGCCGGGGGCTAGTCCGGAGAGCTCGAGGACTTTGAGACCGGTTAGGGGGGGTTGGGATTGGGGTTGCGACATTGTGGTTGTGGTTGTGGTTGTGGTTGTGGTAGTGGTGGTAGGGTGGGTGTTGATGAATTGTGTGATCGATGTCTGGGTTTGGATCTGGGCACGAGCACACTGAGGTGCTGCTGGGTAGGTAGCTATGTTACATATCGGCGGTGTTGGCAGACTGGTGTTGGAAGAGCATGAGCCGGCGAGGATCAGCAGCCGAGGGTGCCGAGGTCTTTTGCGGGTGGCATCTTCCGAAAGCTGGGGTACACTAGTACTATCTAGCTGGGCTCCACTGAGCTGATTACTGCAGTGGTCCATCATGTGTCTATCCTAAACTCAAATCTCGATGCCGGACAACTATATTCGTACCTCGATGAGACTCTTCCGACCCTGGCAATTAAAGGCAGAGCGATGGTGATCTGACTACCAATGGGCGTCTTGCAATGTCTTCGGCACAGTGCGGAAACGTTAGACAAACATAATGTAATATGGCTCTGCCTTGCTCTGGAACGTGTTCACTTCATGTGTCTTATTTCGTGTAAATCACCGCGAGGGTGTCTTTGTGAGCAAGCATATATCAAGCCACAATTGCTTTATCACATCATGGTCGATTACTTGAGGCTAAGTATCTGCTTGTTACCTGTTCGTGTAGCGAAACCATTGACGAAAAAGTTGGTTGAACCATTTCCTGGACTCATGCTTCGAGCAAGTCTTTTTTTCATGTAAAACCGCTGCAGACGCGGCAAAACTATACTCCCAGACGTACAGTCAAGACCTGGAATTTTAAGGGTGGCGAGTGGCAAACCCTCCTCCTGGGAAACTTTTGGCCACCGTTAAAATTCTAGGCCGGTCAACAATATCGAAACAGCACATTCCACCCAAAAGACAACAACTGACAGAGACCCCGCTTGTACGCAGACAACAACCCCTTCGCAGTTCCAGAAACACAGGCTTCATATGGGCCTCGTTGGCTTAGCGCATTATCGCACTCGGTTCAAAATGGCCCCACTCTCATCAGCCGTGTTGTTAGACACACACCGATCAATGTATTCCGATTGATTCGCACATCATGGATATGCCAGCTCCCCACCAGACATTGCCTTCAAAAGGTACGTCTGGTGATAGGCTTCCGCATTCAAGTCATTTCAGATTGGAGACACTTGGTGAGACCCCAACAGGAAACATCCCGCGAGGTGTGCCCTCGCGTGGTCTCCCCAACCACTTCCGAGACAGTGTCCGGAGGGTATGCCAGACGGCTTTGCTGGTCAATGAGCCACTTGCTTGCGTAAATTTGGCAAGGCTAGCAAGGTGTTGATGGCAATAACGCGTGCTCATTGGCAATGCCTTGCGAGAAGCTGTCCATGGGCTTGCGCGTAATTCGTAGTTATCGATTTTGGAAGTTGTTCTTGATGGCAGTATATCAAAGGTTTAGTGTTGTCGCATGGTCGAAGCTGATCGATAAACCCTCGAAGACCATCAAGGATGCATGCGTGCGCTGAGGCACGATACCACATCTTGATATGGTGACAACACAGAGTCACCTACCTGTCTTCCGGCCCTTGACCTTGGCACTAGGGGCTGGTTCCACTCGGCTGATAGCATCTTCCAATCACCAAGGTCGAAGGTGAAATTGTCCAATTCTGTAACTTTGCTTCTCCAGACCAGTCGTGGCCCGACGTGGTCCCAGACCTTTGGATTGCGAGTAATCCTATCAAGGTCTACGCCGCGAGGTATCTTGTAGTCGATGCACGCAAGCAAAAGAACTTCGAACTTCATGCTTGTGCCAGGATCGTATTCGACCCTACCATGCTCGTTTGTCAAGAACCGCTGGTTGCATGGGTCGAAGCGTCGATTGAACAGCAACCCAAGTGCATCCTGCCAGCGTTCGTGTTTCTGGGAGTTCTGCATACACCAAGGCGGCTCATCATTGCGCTCGTCAAAATCACTCTGCAACTGACGCATCTTTTCTTTCCGCTCACCGTATGGACACGGACCTGGTAGACTAGAACTCGAGATTTGAGCAAGTGTACAAGTCTTGAGGCTTGCATAGTGTCTGAAGTCCGAGGCAAAGATTGAAAGGACCGTGATCACGGAATGTAGTTGGGGGTATTTCGGACGACGGCGGTAGCGGGGTGGGACAGCAAATGCGATTACCACATTTTCCAGCCGCTGGCGGTTTGATGCCATATTCGCGAGAGGCCCAGTAGCCCAGATTCCTTCATGTCGATACCTGACATATGTTTCGGCCTCTACGCAAAGATGCAGCCTTGACCAAAGGACTGGCGAGGCTTCGAGGTAGGCCATCTTGCAGGTACGTAGGATGGAAACATGAAGGTTCCGCCGATACAACCCAGGACCAGAGAGATCTGGCCATTGATCCTCGTACACATCGAGAATAAGATGCGCGTCCTGGAAGACGTGTTCGTATATGGTAAGTCGTAACTCAGCAGGTAATCGAAGAAGGTAGCATGGACCGTGGTCCGTCGAAGTCGGTGTAGGTAGTGAGAATGCTGAGTTCATAGCTTCTCATGCACCGCTGCGCTTGTTTGCAAATATGATCGACCTTGTTCACTGCTTGTCGCTGGCAAATCGCAAAACAAAGGATATTATTGTTTCCATCAATATAGCACCATGACCAAATCGGTGGAACGCGCCAGCCTGGCACAGCCTGGTAACGGGCGGGTAAGATCTCCTGCTGCGAGTAAGGACATCGATCGCTTCATGGCGCTAGAAGGAATTAGTCACTACTTGCAGATGAGAGGCAGGTTCCGGTTTTGTGAGAAGCACGGTCTGGCCCTGCGTGAACGTTGAGTGTGGCCAAGTTGGGTCCCCGCAATGCAGGGTTGCATTAGTAACACATGCTTGAGGGGGCTTAGCCACAAGATCGACCATGTAGGAAGATAGCGCCGATACTGGACATGGGGATCGTGTACCGCGAGAGGAAAGATCAGTTTTACGAGCATTACTCAGCTCGCCCTCGGCGATCTGCCGAGCTTCTGTCGGCAGCGTATCGACCTTCCGCAACCAAGGCATCGGGCCCAACTCGGAGTTAAAGTGAGCGGTGAACATGAAATTGAGTCTGCTGCGCTCTCCAAGACGGCCGATCCACTTGCGTGATATACCCTGTAAGTATACAGCAACAGGTGCACGGAGAAGAGAATGAACAAGCTGTACTTGAAGCACCTGCCTGACAACCTACAATGGTGTCAACTTGAAGTCTGAGATGGGACTGCCAAAAAGTGCGTTGTAATGACGTAGATCGTAGCAGCCGCGACGACATCATGCTTCCAATAGGGTCTTGGTCTTGAGTCCTGAACATCGACCTGTCTACTGCAACGACTGTACATGCGCCCTTCGCAGCGTTCATAATATGGCTGAATCGAGGTACCAGCCAAATCCTCTACGACCATACTACGTGCCTCCATCCATCGGGCGAGAAACGCAGGCGATACCGAACGCGACGAGCGCGAGATCGGCCACATCGACTGGCTTCTCATTTCCAGATCTCGATTATTCAGAGTACATCCCCGAGGCATCGCCGTCGGTCACGGGCCAGATCAAGAGCCTCCTGGACAAGGCATTATGGAAATACACAAGTGTCGTTATAGCGCAGCCATTCGAGGTTGCAAAGCTCATCCTGCAAACTCGTGTGGCACAAGAACAAGATGCAGATGATGCTTTTCATGGACGAGATGATGGCCACAGGGCGCACGACTTCGAGCAGGAAGACGATGAAGACGAGGAGCCGAATTACTTCTCTTCGTCAGCGGCCTTTGGAGAACCCACGAGTCGATCGCCCGTGCGCGGGAGGAGAGGACGGCCACCTAGGGAAGAAGACCCTCACCCAGGAGCAGCCCAGACGTCGCCAGACGTACTATCCATGAAAAATCCACATTCAATCTTAGATGCCTTGTCCGCTCTGTCGTCGAACAGTGGTGGTCTTGCCGTCTGGAAAGGCACGAACTCAACATTCATCTATACTGTTCTTTTGCGGACCTTCGAGACATTCTTCCGCAGCTTCTTAGCTGCCGTCTTCGGCGTAGCAGACAACGACATATCTCCATCACTGGCTACCGGCATATCTGACTCAACCATCTTAGGATCAGTATCGCCCACCATGACAGTCTTGATTGCAACCGCAGCAACAGCACTTTCAGCTCTCATCCTTGCTCCGGTAGACGCAGCCCGAACTCGACTTATCCTCACACCAGCATCACAGGAACCAAGGTCCTTGCTAGCAACAGTACGGACACTATCTCCAGCCTACCTAACACCAACACACCTGATTCCCATCACGTTCCTTACCTCTGCAATACCGTCGTTCATTGCGACATCCACCCCACTCTTCCTAAAGCAATACCTCGCCATCGATCCCGCAATGAACCCAACAACCTGGTCAATCTTCACCTTTCTGGGCTCAGCACTAGACTTGTCCATCAAGTTCCCACTCGAAACAGTCCTCCGTCGTGCACAGATAGCGACTTGGACCTCACCACAGTTCGCCCCGCCCGCATCACAGTCAAAGCGAAAAGCAATCAAGACCATTGTGCAAGTGCCGCAGGCGTATAGGGGTGTTCTACCTACGATCTGGGGCATCATGCGCGACGAGGGTTACTCAGAGTCCCAACGGGATCGGACAGCGGCGCTAATGGGCAAGGCGCCGAGGCGAAAGAGGAAGGGACAAGGTTTTGAAGGGTTGTACCGCGGCTGGCGAGTCGGTCTATGGGGCTTGGTGGGCATCTGGGGCACCAGCTTTGTAGGTGGCTTACAGACCGGGACAGAGGCTGCTAGTGCGGATGCCGGCGTTCATGGTGGAAAATTCTGATGTATATCTGTGTACAACCTCCCCCAACCGGACGGCGCAAGGCGTTGCAGTAGAAAGTGGCTATTCAACTCTTCTCTCAGCTAGGTGTTAATGAGCGCAAGCTATTGCCACTTGTTCCATACTGGTGGTGCAACTCGGCGATCTTGGACAACACGATGGCATCCTTCCCTCGGGACCAGTACGTGTACGACTTAGTGCACTTCCCTTAGTCCGGCATACTATGGTTACCTCGTAGATATGACCTGTCTGGGCAGTTTGCTAGTATCCAATGCAACGGCTATTTCCTCCGACCCTGAAACCCTGAAACCCTTAGGCACCAGGTCTCCTCATGGAGCACATGTTCTTGGTCTGGGACGCCACCTCTCTACGGACGAGGAAGACTCAGCCGCTTAGGAACTTCGCCGTCGAATGGAACAACTTAACGACATTTTATGGTACATCTGAGGAATGCTCAGGGTCTCTATCCCGGAAACAAACAGTCTCCTGCCGCACCACGGACTCCAGTCGTTAGTCATATACGCGATTCAAATAGCTGTTCCTCCGATAACTCCTGAAGAATCGGGGATTTATATGCTGCAATACCCGGGTGAAAAAAATTCGAATAGGAAACATGAATGGTATTGGCGCCAATGTTTCTAAAGCTCCCTGGCTACCTCCAGAAACGACGTTGCAATGACAAGACTATCTCCACTCGTATTAGGACGTCACAATATCGTTCTGCGCCACTGGTATGGTACAGTGTTATACATGGAAAAATACCCAACTCGAACTCCAGTACCAGAATAGAGAAGTGCTCCAGGCTAACAGCTCGAGTCGTATCCAAAACAAGCGCCTCAAGAAGAGCGAAAATTGCGAGAGAGGGCCAACCGGTTGGCACTGTCATGTACAGGTCAGAAGCGTATATCGACCGTCTTCCTTTCCTCATATCAGTGCCTCCCACCTACTGACAGATGTGTACAGCTTGTCAGGGATAGCCAAATGCGTTGTCATTTCGTTGAAGTCAGTACCATTGGTAAACAGGGGCTGGCTAGTCGTTGTTAGACTGCTCATCGATCCCTTGACACTTTGGGTGTCCATGCCGAAGCAATATGAAGTGAGGCTGTCAGTGCAGATAGGCCATAGAGTCTTCTCGGACATGTCGCAGAACATCATCTCGGTCAAAGACACAAAGTCTGGGCCTAAGGAGGACTGGCTGTTGCATACTTCGATGGCACTGTGGCCTGCCATCTCCGAGACGATGAGACGATCGGCGTGGACTTCCTGGCGCTTCTTGATAGCGGCGACGAAGTCATCATTGTGGTCAGCTTGTTGTCGCTTCTTATTCCTTGAGCGCAGACTTCGGCGCGTTGGCTGTTGCTGCGCTAGATTTTTGTCGAATGATGGTCCTTCTGGAGGACAATCGTCTGTCGAACAAGCGATCCTCGCGGTCTTCCCGTTGGGCACGAGTGGAAGTTGGCCAGTGGCAGGCTTCTCACCCCAATACCAGTTGTTGGCATTGAGGACCTTGTCTGCATAAGCTTCCGAGGCAGGATCAGCTATAGTAGTTGGGTCCTTGAGGTATGTCCTGATTTGGTTGCCGATCTTGATGTCCTCGTACATGCTGAAACGTGGCTCGCTCTTGCACATCAGGTCTTTGTTGGCGTTCCATGCATCCATGACTTTGCTCCTACCGTCGTCGCCACCACTCGATCGAACGGCAGGAAAGCTTCCCAGATGCATATTGAAGCCTTTCCAGTTATGGCCGCTATCTCCATTGCCGTCGATCCAGACGCAAGCTGGGGCATATCGTCCGTCGTCGCCCTCCGATATGACGCTGCTCTGAGGGTACCATGGCGCACCACAAGCTTTTCCGATATCACCAGTCCAAATGAAGCTCAGACCTACACCTGCTGTTTGAGCTGTGATGAGGTAAATGCAGATTCCATCGTTTCCGTTCTGCACCACAGAGAGATAGTCGGCGCCTCCACGACCTTCGATCTGGTAGTCACGAAACCCCGGGTCCTCAATACTTTCCGAGTTCGGTTGACCAGGTGTGACTTGCCCCAAGAAGCCTCCGCCAGCATCCCAGGCTGCAAGGGCCGGTGCATTCCCCGAAAGGCTTTTCTTTTCTGCCAGATCACCTAGCTTGTCGTCGGAGGCGACTATGCCTACATGAACTCGGAAATTGTTCATTGACTCTGGCGGCGGTTTGGGAAACAGGGTGCCTACGAGGTCGCCGATGAGGCCCATTGCACTATCAACAAAGCCGATAGCGCTGCTCAGGGTGTCTAGTTTGTCGGCCGCCATTGCTCACCAATTAGAGGGGTACTGGTTCTGTGGTTTGACGAGACTGCAATGCAGGGAATTGTACTATGCAGGTAGCAAGAAGGTAATGTGAAGAGATGAATCAAAGCCAGCTATCAAGGACAACATTGAGGTACAAATACTCGATGGTTGTACCTATATTGAGGTCTGCTCCTGGCCGTAACATGACTATTATTGCATCTAAATTGCAGTAAGCCGCTTGTTTAGACTCTGCATATGAAAGATATGTTCGTTAGCCTCTTCAAAGCTGTTCCAGACGAGCAGGGAGATTGAATTCATGCATCTTTCTTCAAGGCGAAGCGCTGACCTTGCAGTAGTACCAGCGGCGGCGCTGAAACATGCATAGGTGCGAGTCTCCCGCCAGTCCAGGACGGACCACTATCCTAAGTGCTAGACTTCGATCATAGGTCACAGTGGCCGGCTTTGCAGACAGTGTTGGCAGCGGAAGGGACGTGGCGGAAAGCTCGAACACGCAAAGCTGGACCCGTTAAGATGTAGCCTTTCCAGTATACTCTCGTCTCGAGCAGAGCAATACATTGCCTGGGTTGTGTAAACATACCAGCGGCACCATTGTAGTGCAGGAAGTTCTTAGGCGCTAGATGCCGGATCAAAGGGTGGTTATGCCATGTCACCTTCATCAGGGAGGGTCTAGGTTGCTTCGCCGGAGCTCAAGCCTCATCAAGATTTGCCTTGGCGCTCATTAGAGCCGCCCTTGGCACGCCAAGCCTCTGTTTCAGGTCCCTTGAACCATTGGCTAACAGCTTGCCCGGTGTAAGATCTTAAGCTCAATCGCGGTTGCTGAGACAAAGTCGTCTTGCCGCCCGAGCATGGCTGTCTGGAGTACACGGGACGTATAATGCTAATCTCGACCGCAGGCGCTTACAGCGCTTGACCTCCGGTCCCTAAGTACTGATATCTACCACATGTCCTCGTCCACAGTTGTTGAAATGCCACTGCTCACCTAGCACTACACATACAAGCAATTTGGACTCTAGAGACACACCATGCGAGCATCTTCATTCTGCTTCACCTTCACGACTACCACCTTCTTCCTACTATGTCTGATCCGTCAGTCCGCATCACAAATCGTTGGATGTGATGGAAATAACGTTGATTGTCCATCCGAAAATGCCAAAGGCAGCGGTGCTTGCTTACACGAAGGCACACAGGATGGCATTGGCATCGTCTCCTTCGAAAGCAACATCACCTCAGATGGACCGTTGACCTGGACACTCTTCGAATGGGACGAGCCTGAGACGTCTCCCGAGAACCCCTTCACCACAAAGGGCTTCTACCTCGGAAGCCCATCGTCGCTCAGCTTCCGGAACGTAACGGACTTCGGAGCGTGTGCTATTTCACTAGCATCGAACATCACAGGCGCCCTACAACTCCCAATTGGCTTCAACGACTTCGCAAACTTCGGATGTGACACTGTGATGGGCCAAAGCTGCGCTCAGGACCTCGTATCTCAAGTTCGTGACGAGTTACTAGGCCTACTGAACGACACCACCTACGACGGCAAACACCCATGTCTGCGGGTCGGAGAACGTCTTCAGAACACGCCGTTGCCCACCAGCTGCGTCGAGCCGTTGAACGCAGATCTTTTCCAGTACGGTGATACAAAGACCTTGACGAACGACACTGAGAACCTCGCATCTATGTACCAGACGCAGGACGGCTGCAGTCTGACCACCGGGGGCTCATCCTACAACATGGCTTGGGGCCCAGACGAGAAGTTCTTAGGTCAGGCTGGTAGCAGCCAGGTGCAGAACTACAAGAACGGCACCAGTGCGCTTCTTACGCTGTTCTACAATGAACCGTGGGACAACGCGAGCACTGGTCCCGCGGAATTCTTGAGCGAGCCAGAGGTGCACCTGAGCTGTCTGAGGAAGGTGCCGACGGAGGGACAGCAGTCAGGATCGATACAATTACAGGCTAGTCTGGGTACTATGAGCTGGACATGGCTTTTGTTGGGCAGCTTGCTCTGGACGATTACGGTGATATAGCTGTATCTATTACGACCTAATGACTGGGGTTTGAGGCGCTAAATGACGGGTTTGGGCTTAATCGGATACCCCGGAGCGTTCTGCAGCGTGTATATATAGTGTATAACAATGCTATCTGAGATGTAGCGAGTCATCAATGTCATCCAGTGGTCATGTTTGTTGACAGCCCTATCACGTTACTCTGGGCTGCTCAAAGACCTCTAACCTCATCCCTTCACCAATTACTTGTGAATCCAGCAGCCGCCGCCAAATCGTCCGCGTTCAATAGCGCAACACCAGCCCGGACAAGCTCGGTCCAAACCGCGTTCCTCGTATTCACAGGCCAGGCCGGCGTGTCCCAGTACCTTCCACCAATCCCCCGCTCCCTCGCAACCTGCAACTGACTTTCCAACGTCTGCAACTGGGTGGCATTGAACTCTGTGCCATTGATCTGACCAATATAGCGAGTGAATTGCGTCGACGCGATCGGACTTATCTCACTCGTGATGTTTGCCTGCGTCGTGCTGAGAAGCGCCAGGTTTGCGTCGAAGAAGTAATCTCTGTCAGCGACAGGCGCGATCTGATCGAGAGGCGTGTTGCCTGTTCCGATAACTGTGACTGCGCCTTCTGTGACGTGTGTGCCATTGTAGGATGTCAGATAGCCTGCGCTGCGGAGTGGTTCGAGAGCGCGGACGACGTAGGGGAAGGTCTCGGCGCCGTCGGTTTTGAGGTCGACGAAGAGGTAGAGGGTTTGGCCGGCGGAGGCGTCGAAGACGCCGTTGTGGGTGCTCGAGGTTTGGAATGTGGATGTGGGGTTCTCGCGCTGGAGGACAGAGAGGATGGGTTGGATGTAAAGACTGTCGAAGGTGCGGGATTGCGTGAGGGCTGCTTGTTCGTGGCCGACGTGGAGGGTGTCGTTGTAGAGCCAGACGTCAGCCTCGATTGAGACGCAGCCGAACGAGAGGGCGGAGTAGAAGGGGACGTCGCGCCAGTAATCGTTATGTGAATGGATGGCTTTCTGGTGGGAGCACGTTAAAGGTGTGCATACTACATGGAACGACGGGCGGGCTTACCGGAAGAATGCCTCGGGTCAGATCTGTCGGGTATGCGTACAGGTCACTGCCATGTGTATTGTCAAGTATGTTCTGCAAGCCACTCGAGATGTCGAGATTGGAGTCTCGCTGAGATTGACGTTTGTGAGGTCTAGAAATCGGCTTCGCGAGAGTTAAGGTTGCGAGCGCAGCCAGAGCAGCCGCAACAAATGTGGTTTTCATGGTGGACAAAGATGGACAGCTCTCTTGAACGATCTCGGCTGACACCAGCGTACTGTATCAATATGAGTTGACATGGCTGCAAGTGGCTATGTCGACTTATATTATTGTTCTAACTTCGAGGGAGAGGTCATCTCTGCGCAATCTAGCCGATTGTACCGTGAGCCGCGCTCGGAAGTGACAACAATGACGGAGCTTAAGCCTGGAAGACCCCACCATAAGCTTATTTCGTGCAGCACAAGCTTTGATCGACAAGCCAGTCCGATGCTTTGGCGCACGGCACGTGCCAGGGCACTGCAGAATCGAGAAGAACGTGCTCTGCTCACTGGTGTTTTCTGGGTTCACCAGAACAGCGCTATACAAGACATCTTCAAGACGAAAGAGCCATCGCTGCAAACAGTATGCAAGCTATCAATGGACTGCCCTGTATCAGAGAGAATCGTTCATGTATCGTTCATTCGTTACTCTATAGCTCGCTCTTGACGTCGCCACCAACTTCGAGGTCTATGCGCCAATCAGCACCGATCATGACAGCGGGATTCCTGATAACAGCCCATGCGGCATTGCCCTCCTCTGCAGCGTGATAAGAAAGACTAGCAGTCGTACCGGACTTCACACCATCACCTGCAACCTTCACCTCAGTCTTGCTCTCCAAGCTCTTCGGCACGTTAACAATAATGATCTTTTCCACTGTGACGCTCTCCATGGTTTTGAGATACGCAGACTTCTTCTTGTTGTCCTTCGGCTTCCAGCTCGCGGAGATGTCCTGAGACGCCAGACCATCCTTTTCAAACTTGAATCTCCTGTGTATATACGCTCCATGCTCAAACTCATATGTTTCACCATCATCAACATACAGTTCGCCTTCGGCCTCTCCATCTCTGCCGAGAACAACGACAAGAGTGTAAGGGTCCCACTTCATAAGACCACTGGACCGCCTCGGACGATCTTTTCTGGCAAACACATGTCCGCCTTGCATGAGCAAGGGGATTTTCTCTAATGGTGCTGCCACGGTGACGTGCTTTCCAGCACCACGGTACGTCTTGAATGAGTTGTAGTCATAGTAAGTCTCGTCGTCTGCCAAGTAGATGTTGACCGATTCGTCACCTTCAGTCGTCACTGGCTTCACAAGAAGCCCAGTCGAGCCAACATAGAACTGGTCATCAAGAGCAAAGCCATACTCGTCATGCGGATGCACGTAGTACTGCGCTCGGACGATTGGTGTACCATCTGTGGCGGCTTCACGAAATGCCGTATACCATGATGGTAACAAAGAGTACCGTAGCCTCAGAGCTTGTGTCATGATCTCAGTGTATGGAGCACCCAAGAGATACGGCTCGCGACGTCGCGTGTCGATATGTGCATGAGCACGGAAGAAAGGGTAGAATGCTCCTGCTTGGTACCAGCGAGTCTGAAGCTCCTTCGAGGGATTGCCAAAGAAGCCTCCAACATCTGCACCTGCGAAAGGAAATCCTGCGACACCTTGAGTAAGTATCATAGGTATGCTGGCAGCAAGATGACCCCAGCTAGCTTGGTTGTCTCCAGTCCACATCGCCCCAATTCTCTGGGAGCCAGCAAAGAAGGCCCTGGTCAGCACAAACGGTCGGACATTTTCTCCTTTAGCACGAGAGATGAGGGCGTGGTAAGTGGCATTATGGAAAGTCATGCCGTTGATGTTGTGCACATCACGGTGTTCCCAGTTGCCGTGATGGATGTTGTCGCGCGGCATCGATACCTCCGGCCCGTTGAAGACTGACGGCTCATTCATGTCATTCCAGATCCAGACATTCGACTGCACTCCTTTCATCTTGTTGTAAAGAAACAGACTTTTCCACCACTCACGAGCAGCTGGATTGAAGCAATCGATCCAATGTGAAGAACCAGGCCAACACCAGCCCTCGTAAATATTTAGCCCTTTGCTCTTGACAGCCAGATCCTTCGACTTGAGCTCTTCCACGACAGGATATCCTGCTTTATTCTTGATGTGGGGATCAATGATGATCACAAGCTTTCGCCCATGCTCGTCAAGCTGCTTTTCCATGCCAATCGGATCTGGGAAGGTATCAGCATCCCAAGTGAAATACTGCTTATCATCCGTGTATTCAAGGTCAAGCCAGATCACATCGTAAGGAATGTTATGCTTGTCAAACTTGCGATCAACGTCCTTGACATCTTCGTCACTGACGTAGTTCCAGCGGCATTGGTGGTATGCGATACCAAACATCTGTGGCATTGCAGTATACCCCGTAAGCTCGCCATACTTCTTGGAGAGGGCCTTCGGTGTAGGTGCAAGCATGACGAAGATGTCCATGACACCAGCTTCCGAGACCCAGTGCGTTTGAGTGTCGATATGGCCTCCAAGCCCTAGTGTCGAGTCTTGCTTAGTTTTCACGATATCTACCCATGTTTCAGCGGCATTGAGCCAGAAGACACCAACGGTGGACCCCTTATTGTGAGCTTGCATGAATGGGATCGATCCATACAAGGTCATTGGGCTGTCGAGCTCGTACTCGAACACATCAGCGTTGTAAAATCTGTAAGGTTGGTCAAAGTTGCCCTCGCCACCACGTGTCTCCTTCAAGGACAACGGGCTGGCATGTTCTGCAAGTCCATAGACATAAGAGAAGCCTGGAAAGGTGATGTCCATGCCAATGCTTTCAGGTCCTTTCGGCTTCGAATCTGTATTGCCCCCAAACGACTCGTCCCACCACGTGCTCTCGTCCTCCCCAGTCACAGCTGGCTCATCCTTTGTCTCTTCTTCCTTTCCTTCCTCCTTGACAGGCTTTTCAATCTTCGGCCGCCAGTGCTCGAAGTTCATGAAACCTCTCTCGTTCAGCACAACCTGTTTTGTATTGTTGACAGCAAATTCAACGCCGAACGGAGCATAGGTAATTGTAGCAGAAAACTGATTTGAAGGACCCCAGGTTACAGTGGTGGATTTGTCTCTCTTATCAAATTTTCCAAGTTTCTGAGGCTGAAGGCCAGCTCCTGTCAGGGCCCAACTGCCTGCCTCGTTGTACCTTTCCTTGCGAGCTTTGCTACAGTGCCGAAGCTCAATATCACCTTTCTGCCTCTTCTCCTCGTCAATCTGGATTCTGGCGCTGCCAGAGTCGAGGAAGGTCACGATCAGCGGTAGCTTGACCTTTTCCGAGTCTGAGATAGTCTTCAAGATTGTCCCCTCAACTTGGCCGTTCTTCATTCGTATGGTGTTCGGATCGAGCCTGTATGGGGAAGCATCTCGGCCTTTTGATGCAATGTCATCCGCCAAAGCGTGATTCCTCTTGCAGAAGCCGGACTGCTCGCATGTCTTGAAATCGTGCTTCTTGACGGCCATCACTGCCATTGTTAGCGCCTCTACATATTTCTGTCCCTGTCATGCTCACCTGCTGGCATGAATACCGCCAAAAGCAGTATGCTTAGGCTCAAAGACAGCCATGATGGCTGCCGCCGTGAACTTCGAGCCATGTTGTGCGTGTGAAGAGGCTGGTTATCGTCAGGCAATGGTACACCTCCCTATAGAGCACATATACAAGGGGGTACTCGACAGTCGTACAGAAACAAAAGTTGTCTGCTCTGACCGCATGCCTTCCGAATTGGGAAGGAAGCCCTAAGTTGAATGATCTGCAGGGACCAAGCAAGCCTAATTGGCCCGGCGTCCTTGGTGTCATTTTTGTGTATCGGGAGCCCCTCCAAAAATCGCTTCCCCACTGCATACCGCCAGTTCACAAAAAGTTCTGAAAGACAGTAATAAGAGTCTCAATCTTTTTGCAAGCTGCCAATCCGTCAACGAAGAGTCTCAAGTACAAAAAATTCATCACCATGTCTGCATCCGAGCAAACGTGAGTTGCACAGGGGTCCTCATCCCACTGCTGCTTGTGCTGATGCTGGGTTTAGTTTCATCGCAGTCAAGCCAGATGGCGTCCAGCGAGGACTCATTGGCGACATTATCTCTCGGTTCGAGAAGAGAGGCTACAAGATGGTTGCAGCCAAGATGGTCAGCCCAAGCAAGGAGCACCTTGAGAAGCACTACGAGGACCTGAAAGAGAAGCCATTCTTCACAGGTCTCGTAACCTGTAAGTCAACAAAGTATCCCTGATATTTTGGCTATGCAGTTTCTGAGACGTTCTATTAGACATGCTTTCTGGCCCGATCTTCGCTATGGTCTGGGAAGGCCGTGACGCCTGCAAGACCGGCCGAGCCATTCTTGGCGCCACCAACCCTCTTGCTTCAGCGATAGGTACGATCCGAGGTGACTATGCCATCGACGTCGGCCGAAACGTCTGCCACGGCTCTGACGGTGTCGAGAGTGCTAAGAAGGAGATCGATTTGTGGTTCAAGCCTGACGAGGTTGCGAAGTACAAGAACGCACAATTCGACTGGATCTATGAGAAGGCATAAATAGGCTCAGCCAAGAAAAGCAGTTCTGGCGATGGGCCGGTTCTATAATGGGCGCCTTTTCCTGTGACTGGTGTCTTGGTACGAGAAAATGAGCTACGAAATATAGAATGTGGTCACGATTGTGCCATAGTAGAAACAATCAGTGTGACAAATTGAGCATCGTCGAACAGCTTCGTGTGCTACTAACTGAGCTTAATCATGTCAATCATCTTCAGCCTCCTCAATTTCTTCCTCATACTCTTCTCTAGCTTCTTCTGCCTCCTCTCGGTCACTACTGGATGCGTCAGAACCTGCAGCGTCATTCTGCGCTTCCTCGTAGTCCTCTCTCGCTTCTTCGAGTGATTCGCGTTGCGACGAGGATACGTCAGAATTGTGCTCGAGCGCTTGCGCTTGTGGGTCACCCGGCTGAGGGTCACCATATCCCGCGGGAGGAGCGCCGTAGCCAGCTGGTGCAGCATGTCCGCCGTGACCTAACATTGAGTCAGCAAGTGTTTGGGGACCAGAATGAGAGTACGTACCACCATCTGAGTCAGAATCATGCGCCATCGCGGCACCCGCAACACCCCCAACAAGAAGGCCACCAGCACCAGCAGCAAGCATAGCATTCTTGTTGCTCTTATTCTTTGTCGCCTCGTTATGGAAGTTCGCATCGCCTAGGTGCTGACCGCCGCCGGGAGGGTAGCCCTGCTGACCTTGTGGTGGGTAACCATATTGACCCGGCGGTGGTGCTCCAAAACCTCGATGTGCATCAGAAGACATTGCAGGAGGATCCCATTGTGTTTGGCCCGTAGCTTGGTTTAGATAGTAGTATCGCTGGCTGTTCTGATCCCACTGCTGTAGCCAGCCAGGTGGAAGATGTTGTCCGGAAGATGGGACAGCTCCGTGATCTTGATGTGAAGGTGCGCCGTACTGATGTTGCTGTTGATAGGGCGGCTGCTGGCCATATTGTTGTTGTTGGTGATGGTCATGATGTTGTTGCGGAGGCTGCTGAGACTGTTGTTGATAGTAATCGCTAGTACCACCATGGGAATCGCTGTCTGTTAAGGTCAGCAAGGCCTGGATGTGCATGTTTAGCTACATACGCGACGCGTCCTGCTTGTGTTTCTCTTTGTCTTTATCCTTATCTCCCATCATCCCTTTGAAATCATCAGCCAGCCCTTTCAGGCTCTTCATAAACGACATGTTAGCGGTTCAGATCACGAGATATCATATGTTGCAAGGGACAAGCAAATATGGCTGGCGAAATGCTGCCGGATATATAAAGATCCCACGGTGACAGCTGTGCTGTTTGGCGGGGTCAGTCATCTCCATACTATCAAGTGAAATCGAGATCGATGAGTTGTCCGTGTAGCAGGAGGGGCAATCTCCGTGAGAAGCGTTCACATCGCCAAGCGGAAGGACACGTAAGGTTGAACTCCGAAAGTGCTCTCATCGTGCAGCAACAGCATAAGATGGTAGGTTTCAGACACCTTTCTGCAGGTAGGCTGCCTAGGCGAGTCAGGGTAACACAGCTGTATTAGCCAAGCCCAAAGTGTAATTAATATAGCTCCGTTGACCGGTGCGTATGCGTGTTGGGCTAGAAGACTGTGGTCCTTCGAAGCATAGCTGTTAGCATCGAGAGTCACTAGCCCTCACAAGACGGGCTTGAAACGGCCACATGTAGAGCACATCAACTGAAATCCTTTATCCGTCGACTGATAGACATCGTGGGAGGGTTTGTTGCACGCCTACGGTAGACACGAACCAGTACTGTCGTGCATGAAGCGAAGCAGCCAAGGCCACTACGGCAGGATTATCCCGTCTTCCCTTTGTGGCCGATGGATGATAGAGCATTGTTGCACAGCTCGAGCAGAACTGTATCTTGGTTGAGCATGATGAAGTCGTGCGACGGAGCCCTTGAAGCTTGCGTGCGACTGATCAAGATTTGAGTCAACAGCCACCACTGCGTTTTGATCACAGCCTTTCGATCTTGTGAAGAATCCTAAGCTCAACAAGGAGCACGGATTACGCGAGCAAACCACGCAAACATCGAAGTTCGTTCACATGCGTTCAGGTCCACGAAGCTCTCGATAATCTGAGCACGCTGAGAAGCTACAGGTTCCTTGTGCCATTGACGAAGCTATGATATGAATCGCTTCATTTCAGTATCGCCTGCCTTCAGGCAGCGCGTGCTCTCCAGTCATCAAGCGCTCCCAGCCAAGAGTGTCCTTGAGATACTCCGCCCCTCGCGGTATGCTCTTAGGAGCCATTCTACGCAGTCCTCGCCTTCTGCCGCCAGCACGACGCTCTCCCGCTTCGACAGATTTGTAGCGAGAACTCCGACTAAGTTCCTACGAGTACGCTTGCAGGCTCTGAAGCATGCGCCCCTGACCACTGTTGCATCCTTTCTCCTACTGCATGAGATCACGGCTGTCATTCCACTCTTCGGCCTTGCCGGTGCATTCCACTACTACCAGTGGCTGCCGCCTTTCTTTGCAGAAGGTGCGTGGGTCTTGAAAGGAGTGTCATTGTTTGGCAATTACTTCCGCCGCAAAGGCTGGATCAGCTCTGCAGATGCGGCCAATGCAAAAGATGCTGCCGAACAAGGACAGGCTGAGGATGTCGCTAGGAACAGCTCTCACAAGAGCACGATTGGTAAATGGTGGAACAGAGGAGAAGGAGGAACCAGGTGGGTGATTGAGTTCGCAACTGCATATGCGGTCGTGAAGGCTTTGCTACCGCTGAGGATTGTCATCAGTGTCTGGGGTGCCCCTTGGTTTGCGAGGTGGAGTGTCATACCCATGCAGAATATGTTCAAGAAAATATTCAGCGGTAAGAAAGCTGGAAAAGCCGTGCAGAGCCGTCCCAAATGAAATTGACCAACCAATGCCGATTGTGGTAACGGCATGCAGTTTAATCGAAAACAATACCAATCCAGCAGGGTCCTGAAAATGCGTTGTCAATTGGCAGGGTCCGAACTCGGGTCGAAAAGAGTCAGAAGGATGGCGCGTCGCAAGCCCTGCCACTACAGTGCTCTTTGACCTCGAGCGTTCCAGCCCTCAAACATGGTGCATCGTAAACCCTGTCACTACAGTGCAGACTTGGGGGAACAAAGACGGAGGATCAAGCAACGCAAGTCGGATTAGAAGTCGAGAGCTTGATGTCCAGTAACAAGTAGGGGTGGATCATGTGGCAGCCTCCTCAGAAAGCTGCTCAGCTGGGACTTCGGTGTCGAACAACATAAAGGTCCAGCACGGGCTACCTGTCAAACAGGGGTGACACCCCAGACTGTATTACTGAGCAGAAAGGACAGGAGTACCTTGACTGGGGCCTCAAAGAGCCCTCGTCACGAAAGACGGGACGACGGTCATGTCAGGGGTCCGAGTACTGCTACATCTCAGGCTACCAGAACGGGTACGAAGAGGGTCATGAGCAAGGTAGGCACCAAGGATACCAGTATGGTTGGAAGCAGGCAGAGAAGGAGTTAAAGCGGATACATCGCCTCGAGGAGTACCGTGAAGGATTGCCGCGGGGGATTGATGATGTTACAAGGATGCTTATTTCGTGGCCCAGACAGACAGACGAACATGCAAAGCGCTGCATGGTGAACCGTAAGGTGAAGAGCGCAAGAACGGCGGACAAAAAGGAGTAGGATTCAGACTTGCGACGTTTGTCCCGGAACAAGCGGCTTCAGCTTTTGCAACAGTCAACCGCCGGCCCTGTTCACATATCTAAAAGGGCGTCGCAGCAGTGAGTTAGATGAATAGTGAGATGTTGATCTCCGGGACGAGTGAGTGGAGGACCTTAGACTGAAAGGATACCGGCTCACTGTCCAAGGCTGTGTGTTGTGTCCTGCAGTGGCGCGCTCTTTCTTCCACATATTGAGACCGACCTTCTAAGACTATTGGAACTTTGTATTGGAGTGCTTTTGCTGCAGTCAGCAGGAATAAAGCAATGGGCTTTATTACCTGCTGTGTGTCTAAATAGCACAAGTGACACGTCGCGCATGCGCCAGTCAGAGCCGAAGCCTGGCTCCTTTCAAGCCTATATTCATGGCTGGGGATGCAACTACCTCCAGAATGTCAAAGTGGCTGAATGTATGCACAGCTGTACGCTCTGACGTGCTCCCCTGTCACTGATTGAAAGTCTGCGACGAGGCCTGCGCTCATCTAACGTGTAGACAGATCTGCACAACTCGTTGCCAAGCCACTGGATTGCGTTACTTCATCAAGCCACATAGTAAACCGCTACAGGTGTGCTAGAGCCCAGGGTTTCCCTAGCGAAATACCCACACCTTTCCAGCACGCTCTATCTCAATCACGAATCGTCCTCCCGTGGAAGACACCTGTTCCTCGTGCAAAGAGGATCCATCGTGCTCAGAGTTCTCGTACTCATGCTCATTCTCAAAGTACTCCTAGCCCTCGGACAGTGACGAAGTATCAACCTTCAGGTTACCAACGTCGTTCAAGTAGGCAGGATCAGTCTTCTCTCTGATGATGAAGTCTTGAGTCTTCTTGATGTCGGCTTCGAGAGCGGTCACTAATTCATGCAGGTGAAGTTGTACCTTCTTATTCCTCTTCGCGGCACCCTTGACTGCGTTGATGGCCACATGATATCTGCTCGTGTGATTGAGTAGCATCATATTAAATGGTGTTGTGGTAGATCCTTCTTCCATGTAAGATGCCATCGTGACACGATCGAGGTTCGGTCTTCCGAAAAGCAGCCCTTGAAGCTCGTGTGCGTAACCGTGGTAGTTGAAGTGGATTGGCCGGTCTTCGGTGAAAATACTGTTGAACGCTTCTTTGCTGAGACCATGAGGGTGTAAGGACGAAGCTTCAACGATCATAAGATCGGTCACGTTGACGACTCGAACACGTAGGGGAGGCGCCTTCTGCCGAAGGATTGCTGCAGCCGCGATGACTTCGAAGGTCATCTCCGCGCCAATGCCGACGAGTACAACATCAGGGTCGAGTCCACCGTCTGTCGAGAACGATGGCCAAATGCTTCCACCTGCTCTGCAATGGTTCTCAGCCTCATCCGGTGATAGGAAAACCGCCGATGGCTGCTTGGAGCCAACCATCAAATTGACGTAGTTCTTTGACTGCAGGCAGTGGGCCATGGTAGACACGAAGCAATTGGCGTCTGGGGGCAGGTAGACTCGTGCTGCCGTTGGCTTGAGATTGAGTACTGCGCCAATGAAGGAGGGATTCTGGTGAGAGAAGCCATTATGTTCCTGGCGAGCCCAGGTCGAGGTCTCTAGATAGTTGATTGACGCGATATCGCCTCGCCAAGTCGTCTCGCGAGCCATCTTGTTGAACTTGCTGTACTGGACCATCATGGTGTGGATGATACCCAAGAAAGATTCATACGATGGGAAAAGACCCGTTCGGCCAGTCAGGGTGTACCCCTGCAGGAAGCCTTGGCATTGATGTTCGGACAATATCTCGATAACACGACCGCCACGAGCATTGCTGTATTGGTCCCACTGAAAGTTTCGGTTTGTGCTGTCGAAGACCTTGCTGAGCTTGTTTGACTCGAACTCGTCCGGTGAGAATATGCGGAAGTTCTTTGGGTTAGCTTTCACGACGCCTTCCAGCAGGTGTCCGACACGGTTCATGGACGACTCCGACGAACCCTTCTTTACAGTGTATTGGTGCCAATCAATTGGAGTCAGCGGTTGGTATCCCTTGTATACTTCGGCTTTCTGACCAAGACGCCTTTCTGGTCGATCTGGGACAATATCGAGCAGCTCCTGCACAGGGGCGCCCTCCTCGGTGAACAATTCTTCTGGCTTGTACGACATCAACCACTCTTGCAATTGCTTCAGTTCTTCCGGGTCCGTCTTGGCTGCCGCAAGTGGTACCTGATGTGCTTTGAAAGACCCCTCTACAAACTCTCCGTGGACTTTCTTCGGCCCAGACCAACCTTTAGGAGTCCTCAAGATTAGCACTGGCCATCTGGGCTTGAGGATGGGTTTCCCGTCACGGGCCGCCTTCTGGATTCGTCGGATTTCAGAGAGTGCCCACTCCATTGAGTTGTTTAGGTCGGCGTCGATGTCATCAAGATCGTCCACCACTCGTGGTTGGTACCCGTACCCGGTGAACAGTGCCGCCATTTCTTTGTCGTCCATGCAGCCGTAGATGGTACGTTCTGAGATTTTGAAACCGTTCACATGGACGATAGGGAGCACCGCACCACTCTCGGCCGGGTCAATGTATTTGTAGCTGTGCCACGCTGTAGCTGTTGGGCCAGTTTCCGATTCACCATCGCCGACAATGCATGTAACGATCAGGTCAGGGTTGTCCATGACCGCACCGAAAGAGACGCTCAGGGCGTACCCCAACTCACCACCTTCGTGAATTGCGCCGGGGGTCTCCGCGTTTATATGACTAGGGAAACCGCCAGTAGTTGAGAAGCCAGTGATCAGTTTTGAGAGACCGCTCGCATCTCGACTGTATTCTGGATAAAACTTTGAAAGCGAGTCCTCCAGCCACAAGTTTGCCAAAATTGCGGGGGCACCGTGACCAGGGCCGATGACATACAGCATGTCTATATCATGCTTTCTGACCAGGAGGTTCAAATGCGAGTAGACCAGGGTCAGACCCCTGTTTCCAAGTTAGCGGGAGGCGTCGGTACAGAGTCGCAAGCACACTTACGGGCATGTACCCCAATGACCGAGCAATCGTGGTTTGATGTCGTCGAAGGTAAGGTCTCGCTTTACAAGCGCATTGTCCCCCAAGAATATCATCGCCGCAGCAATAAAGTTTGCTGCCCTGCGGAACTTCTGCAAGGCTGCATTTGTGCTTTCGTCGAGTGTTGGCTTATCAAGCTTGACAAGCAGCTGCTCGGCAACATCATCGGGGATGTTCGATGGCAGTGGCTGTGGATTTGGTCTGTCAATTACTTCGCCAGGCATGATGATGTCCAGTACGTCTGTATATAGCTTCAGCGAGAGATGCAATCAGGACAATGCATAAGCTACTAGAAGGACACAATAATAAGCAATATCAAGCACCATCTGTACTGAGCCTTCGACCGCAAAGTGAAATCACGGCATGACGTTTCCTGCTGAAAGTGTCACCACTGACTTACCTTATGGAGCGTTCGGATACATTATGCGTTAGCGACATCACCCCCCTGCTTTCTCGGCAGGTACAGACCCAAAGCAAGCATCGGATTGGTTTACTGCTGCAACGAGGCCGTTTTGTCACTTTCAAACAGCTTCCGCACATGGTAAAATTAATGGATCCCGCTGATTGAGCTCAATCCGACGTCACATTGCGCGGGATTCGGCAGGCGCGTCTCACGACTCCGTGGAGTGATATCATGCCCAAAAACAATGCTCAAAAACGAAAGTGCCGCAGACGAGTCGAAGTGGTCTGAGACGAGTGGCGAGACCCCCAGGTGTTATCAAGATGTCGACGGTGATACTATCAATCAATGCTGGAAGTTCATCGTTGAAGACAACTCTATATGCCTACGGAGATGAGAAGAAGCTCCGGAGCTTGGCAAAGGCCGAGGTCTCCAATATCAACAGCCAGCCTGCGCAGCTGAAGTACTCCTCATCTGCTAAGCAAGACAAAAAGGATGTCGATAACGTCTCAGATCACAAAGCTGCTTTTGAGCACGTCCTCAAATCCTTCCTCGAGGACGAAAGTGTGAAAGAGGTGAAAAACAAAGACGACATCAGATATGCCTGTCATAGAGTCGTACAAGGTGGTGACTTCGAAGAGGATCAGCTAATTACGAAAGAGACGTTCCACAAGATTGAGGCACTGGAAGATCTCGCGCCCTTGTAAGAGCGTTGCCCTTACGGGTTAGGAAAGGCTGACGAAGTTGCAGGCACAATAAGTCAGCGGTGGATTTGATGGTAGCATGCCATGAGCACTTGCCAAATGTTGCGAACGTCGCTTGCTTCGACTCTGGCTTCCATCACACTATGCCCGACCACGTCAGAGCCTACATGATCGATCAAACAATTGCCAAAGAAAAAGGACTGCGAAAGTATGGGTTCCATGGCCTATCATATTCATACATCACAAGAGCAGTGGCCGGTTTCCTGGACAAACCTCCGGAGGACACTAGCATGATCGCGCTGCATCTCGGATCGGGGGCCTCGATATGCGCTATAAGAAATGGCAAGAGCATCGATACCACAATGGGTTTGACGCCTGTGTCTGGCCTACCTGGGGGTACACGCAGTGGTGACATCGATCCAGCTCTCATCTTTCACTATACCTCGGATGCTAGCAAGTTAAGTCCTAGCAGCACTAAAGAACTGCACATCTCGACGGCAGAAGAGATATTAAACAAGCGATCTGGCTGGAAAGCTGTGGCTGGCACGAGTGACTTTGCTGAGATAGCCAAGAAGGACGCACCTGCCTCGCACCGACTCGCATTGGACATTTTTGTTGATCGAATCGTCGGTTACGTAGGCAGTTACTATGTCAAGCTAGGTGGAGATATTGACGCCCTGGTCTTCGCAGGAGGGATCGGGGAGAAAAGTGCACTGCTCAGGAAAATGGTGATAGAGAAAATTGCATGCTTAGGGTTTTCCATGGATGACAAGAAGAATGAACAGCTCGATGGGGATGGCCCGGTGTACGGCATAGGAGAGCACAACAAGAGGAAGACGCTGGTTTGTGAAACAGATGAGGACTACGAGATGGCTTACAACAGTATGATGCATCCAAAGTGAGCTATACTAGATATGTAGCTACAACCTGGCGGTTGTGGAATTTTGCTGCTGGTATTAAAGTTATCGGATCCGCTGTACCCTTATCCTAAGCTAGATTGTCCGTCTATAGGAGCCCTGTATAGATCTTCTCGAGGTTCCATAGGAAGTTTCATGTTTCACATTGTCGACGTCTCTGCTTTATTCAGCTCAAAGATTCACCCACCACCGTGTTGAAGCCTGTCTCCAACAGTGACCCCCCGACCGAAAGAAGTTTATCAGGTTGAACCCGGGCAAGCTTAGGAAATATTCTATCCCAAATCATGCAATGCTATGTCCTGGCATTGGCGTTGGCATGACCACAACGCAAAGACATTGGCACGGAGAAGAGCCTCCTGAATTATGTGACGGCGAGATATTCAGGCTGAAGTTGGGCAAGAATCAGGCATCAATGATGCATTTGGATCCCTAGCAACAGCTTTAGCGGATCATCAAGCGACGGAACGCCGGTTATCGATAAGATCAACGTCATACCTTTGTGTATCAAAAGAATGTTTCTGATGCTTCTATGAGCCCCCCATGAGCAGTAAATGTAGCAAAGACGGGCACGATTATTGGTATACAGAGTGCATGAACGCCACAGGAAGCAAACGCCACCGCAGCAGCTACTAGAACCAGCCTGAAAGAGCAGGATTGTGGTGATTGACCGGGAGTGCATGCGACTGGTCCCTGTAAACTTCTAGCACTTTCGAAATGTTTCGAAGCAAAATTCGCTTAGCGCCAAACGATGGACGTGCCTGGCATTCATAAACTCGATTTTGTATTTGCTTAACTGCTCCTCCTGTCATTCAATCAGATCATACAAAGCGTTGTTTTTGAACAAACCTCCCATTAGAACTCCCTCCCACGACGCTATCCTATTTCCATCAAAGACAAACCATCACATTTCGACAAAATGGCACCAGCCATCGGTATTGATCTAGGTACCACGTACTCCTGCGTGGGTATCTACAGAGATGACAGAATCGAGATCATTGCAAACGATCAGGGCAACAGAACAACACCCTCTTTCGTTGCTTTCACCGATACCGAGAGACTGATTGGTGACTCTGCAAAGAACCAGGTCGCCATGAACCCAATCAACACAGTCTTCGACGCCAAGCGACTGATAGGTCGCAAGTTCGCCGATGCTGAGGTACAAGCGGATATGAAGCACTTCCCCTTCAAGGTCATCGAGAAGGGCGGCAAGCCAGTGGTCTCGGTCGAGTTCAAAGGTGAAGAAAAGACATTCACACCTGAAGAGATCTCATCAATGATCCTGACCAAGATGAGAGAAACTGCGGAATCATACCTCGGTGGCACCGTCAACAACGCTGTCGTGACAGTCCCCGCATACTTCAACGATTCTCAGAGACAGGCTACCAAGGATGCTGGCCTGATCGCTGGTCTCAACGTTCTCCGAATCATCAACGAGCCCACTGCTGCCGCTATTGCCTACGGTCTAGACAAGAAGGCCGAGGGTGAGCGAAACGTCCTCATTTTCGACTTGGGCGGTGGTACCTTCGATGTGTCTCTGCTCACCATCGAGGAGGGCATCTTCGAGGTCAAGTCCACTGCTGGTGACACTCATTTGGGTGGTGAGGACTTCGACAACAGACTGGTCAACCACTTCGTCAATGAATTCAAACGCAAGCATAAGCGCGACTTAGGTTCCAACGCACGAGCTCTCCGACGGCTCCGAACTGCTTGCGAACGCGCCAAGCGAACGCTCTCTTCCTCTGCACAGACATCTATTGAGATTGACTCATTGTACGAGGGTATCGACTTCTACACATCTATCACACGTGCCAGATTTGAGGAACTTTGCCAGGACCTCTTCCGATCCACTATGGAGCCAGTTGAGCGTGTCCTCCGTGACGCCAAAGTCGATAAGTCAACTGTCCACGAGATCGTTTTGGTCGGTGGCTCTACTCGAATTCCCAGAATCCAGAAGCTCGTCTCCGACTTCTTCAATGGCAAGGAGCCAAACAAGTCCATCAACCCTGATGAAGCTGTGGCCTACGGCGCTGCTGTCCAGGCTGCTATCCTGTCTGGTGACACCTCATCCAAGTCCACCAATGAGATCTTGTTGCTCGACGTTGCGCCATTGTCCCTTGGTATCGAAACTGCCGGTGGTGTTATGACGCCTTTGATCAAGCGAAACACTACCATCCCAACCAAGAAGTCCGAGACCTTCTCTACCTTTTCCGACAACCAGCCAGGTGTGTTGATCCAGGTCTTCGAGGGTGAGCGTGCCCGAACCAAGGACAACAACCTTCTCGGCAAGTTTGAGCTTTCCGGTATCCCACCAGCTCCTCGGGGTGTGCCTCAGATTGAGGTTACGTTCGATCTTGATGCCAACGGTATCATGAACGTATCAGCTCTCGAGAAGGGTACTGGTAAGACCAACAAGATTGTCATCACCAACGACAAGGGTCGTCTCTCCAAGGAGGAGATCGAGCGTATGTTGGCCGAGGCTGAGAAGTACAAGGCTGAGGATGAGGCCGAGGCGGGTCGTATCCAAGCCAAGAACGGTCTCGAGTCATACGCCTACTCGCTCAAGAACACTCTTTCCGACTCCAAGGTCGAGGAGAAGATCGAAGCTGACGACAAGGAGAAGCTGAACGCTAAGATCTCCGAAGTCATCAGCTGGGTCGACGAGAACCAACAGGCAACCAAGGATGAGTACGAGTCCCAGCAGAAGGAGCTCGAAGGTGTGGCCAACCCGATCATGATGAAGATGTACGGTGCTGGCGGTGATCCATCAGGAGGAGGTATGCCAGGTGGCATGCCCGGCGGCGGATTTCCTGGAGCTGGCGCTGGCGCAGGCGGTGCTCCTCGAGGTGGCGACGATGGTCCTACCGTTGAGGAGGTCGACTAAGCGTCTCGCACTTCTGAGACCTGAGCGATCCTCGTGTATTCATCATACCCCTGGCGTTGGCGTTGACAAGAGGCTCCCGATAGAATTGTTTATGGTGGAGGCATAGCATTTCATGCGAACACGAATTTCTTTTACGAGCGATGCGACACAAGAGAATGGTCGATGATGGGCAATGGAAAAGCTAGCTAGACAGTAGTTTGTCAATGTCCTCAATAATGCATACTTCAAAACAAAAATCCCTTCGTAATTCTCACTTCTTCACACAAAATGATGACGAATTTGCCCACATAAATGATGACTGATCGACGTACACGATCGATATCTACTAACACTGACATGAATACTTTGGGACGTTGGTTCCTCTCGTTGCTTGTCTTCCATCATTGGTGCGCCCCTTGGTGCTCACAAACAGATCAAACGAAACTCTTCCAGGATACCAGGATCCAAGTCCAAATTGTGTGGTTAGGATAGTGATTTCGAGGTACCGGTGCCCTCCCGGAAGCCCAGAAGTTCAAGTTGCTCATGCGTGGTTGAAGCCATCGAAGCGGTTGACCCATTTCGAGTGTGCAAGCAACATTTGAGAGTCGTGGACTGCAAGTCTCAATTGTGCATCTTGTAATGTCACCCAGAAAACCAATCTCAATGGTTACCTTGGTGTCAGGGGCACGCCTGTATCTCGTGGGGCGATCATGAAGGAACACTATCTCAGGGAGATCCGGCGATCCTGATTCCTACAATGAATGTTATAATTAGTATTGGAATTTAGGCCTCCAGGGCACGCCAGTACCTCCGCAGGCACAGAAGTGCCCGTATCTACGGTAGCTTTTCTGACCACTGTCCATTTCTCACAAACTCGGATCTTGTGCCCAAGTCTACGATTTCCGGCGTGACGACTTCTGCAATTTCTGAAAGTCTTGATCGGCCCTTGGCAGGAACTCCCGGAAGTCTAAGCCTCATTCACTTAGCTTAGCTTATTTAGAACATGTACGAGCTCATAGATATTGCAAGAAACACTTCGTGGACTAGATAACGAAGCGTGGAATAGGAAGAATATGATTGCGATGCTCATGCTCGTAGAAAGGCAAAGCACAATATGAAGCAATGTTTGATGGTCTTGGTGTCGACGAACAGCAGCCGCCAAGGGCACTAACTCAACTTCCAAGGGGCCTCCGTAGGGTGAAACAGAGATTTCTATTGGTCGCTGACACACCCCAAGCAAACGACGGGGCTGAGGCGCCCCAGATCTGGTCTAGCCAGCAAGGGATCCCAACCTGTCACCGTTCGTCGCCACCAACACAGGAGCGTTGCTGTTTTGATGTGCTTTTCAGGGTTTCAGTTTCTTCATGTTGTCTTTGGTTAAGCGGTTGTGCTGCGTTACGTCTCTCCTTCCTGCACGTCTCCGCTGACGCTCGTTCTTGCGACTGCGACAACTACCACAACCACGACCACCACGACCCTCTTACTAGATCTAATAGCGCTTGGTTCTCTCTCGACGCTGCCGCACCCGCCACAACCCGACCGATCTTCGCTCTTTCGTTACCAACACTGTCATTGATATCGCATACCCAAAGCTGCACCTCGAATTCTCATTACTTTTATCACGACGTCCCTATATTCCATCCTGGCACCCGAGTAATTTAAGGACACAACTCTATTCCCTGTGGCTTAGCCGCAGTCGTTGTTCGTCGCCTAGCGGCGAGATCAGGCTGTCACTCTGCAGCTTGAGCGCTGTGAATGAATTTTGGAACAGCTTGGATACATCAGTCAGGCATTTGAATAGACCATGTGGTCGTCGCTACGGAACGTTCTGCCTCTGGCAGGCCTGCTGTCCATGACTGGCGCATTGGACCTCGATGTCAGCAGTGCTGATTCAGTCAAGTCAGCAACATCATCTCTTGCTTATGACATGATGACATACTATTCCGGAAATGAATCAGGCAACGTCCCCGGTATCCTGCCTGGACCATGTGCAGATATTTCATGTTACTACTGGTGGGAAGCCGGCGCCATGTGGGGAGCACTGATCAATTACTGGCAATATACTGGGGACGAGAGCTACCAACCGTCGGTCATTGAAGCATTGAAATTCCAGATCGGTCCTGACAAGAACTACAATCCTCCGAATCAGTCAAAGAACATGGGTGTTGACGATCAAGATTTCTGGGGCTTTGCTGCCATGGAGGCTGCTGAGGCCGGCATTCCAGATGTCGGCGGCGATTTCCCGTCGTGGTTAGCGCTTGCTCAAGCGGTATGGAACTTTCAGGTGCCTCTTTGGGAGACCGGGACCTGCGGAGGTGGCTTCAGATGGCAAGTCTACTCTTTCAACGCTGGCTACAATCTTAAAAACACCATTTCGAATGGAGGCTTCTTCCAGCTATCAGCCAGACTGGCGCGGTATACCGGCAATCAGACGTACGCTGACTGGGCCGATACGGTCTATGACTGGATGGAAGGTTCACTGTTGTTCCAGGAGCAGGACGGCCATCTCTACATCTGGGATAACACGGATGCGAACAACAACTGCAGTGACGTCGAACACTACGTTTGGTCCTATAATTACGGAGTTAATCTGCTGGGAGCAGCCATGATGTACGATTTCACGAATGGCTCAGACAAGTGGAAAACACGTATTGATAACATTCTCGATGGAGCAGCCTTCCTGTTCTTCCCCGCGGACTACGGTGGTAACATCATGACGGAGATGCTGTGCGAGCCAGCTTCGAACTGCAACAACGACCAGAGCAGTTTCAAGGCGTACCTAACGAGGTGGATGGCTGTCACAAGTCTCCTGGCACCCTACACCAAAGACACCATTATGCCGAAGCTTCAAGCAAGCGCAGAAGCAGCGGCAAAGCAATGTGTTGGAGGCAACAACGGCCGAGAGTGCGGACGACAATGGTACTCCACCACATGGGACGGTAGCAAAGGTGTTGGCCAGCAGGTAAGCATAGTTCAATCCTCCCCATCCTGGCAATGACTAACGAAGTCCAGATGTGTGCTCTAGCTGTCATTGGAGCAACTCAAATCACACAAGACATGATACCGTTAACTTTAACGACTGGTGGTACGTCTTCGAGCGACCCGGATGCGGGCAACGATGCCCCCCACAATCCAGAGGACGAGTTCAAGCGGAACCCCATCACGTCTGGGGACAGGGCGGGCGCGGCCATCTTGACCATTGTTATCATTGGTGCTGTGATAGGACTTTGCATTTGGATCGTTCTGTAGAGCAAATAGCATCTTGGTAGCATTCTTCTGGTGCATATGAATAAAGACAGCCTGAGCGTTGTGACTGATACATATGTTTCACCCAAGAACGCCTTTGGCTGAACTGTCGTTGCGTTGTTGTAGTGACGACTCCGCATCCCATATCAATGGTGGCTGAGAGTTTCACTAGCTCAGGCACCTTGCAGATGCGTACTGCAGGGGTGTGGCTTGTGCATGTGCATGGGTCCGTGAAATTAACGGTGTTCGGCTTCTCATCCAGGCATATCTCGCTCTGTCCTGCAACAACTCTGTCGCCGTTTCTGCGTGTACTGCACGCTCAATTCCTTGTTGGTCTAAGCGTTGGGGTTGGTAGCACAGGCAGTTTTCTGAGGCTGTACTTGACCTCGTTTTCGTGACTGAAGCGCAAGTCGGATTTACGTTGTACTACACTGAAGATCCTGGAACTTGATCACTTGTCGGCAAGCTGCATTGACGAGCATGGCGACCACAACGGCCACTGTAGCGGAATCGACGACTCGGCGAACGCTTGACTGCGAACACATCGGACACCTACCCAGCACTCTCCGGCGTTCGTCTACTGTTTATGCCACTCCGAACGGTTTCAGCCATCGGCACAGGCACTCTAAGAAGCTGTCTCTGAACTTTCCCATACTCGTACCCATTGCCCACGATGTTCCTCTCACGGCCAGTCATTCACCGTCTTCCCTTACCCAGTCACCAACAGCGACCTCTCCTTATCGTGCAGGCACCCTTGCATCAGCACGACCACTTCCGTCGCCTGACAAAGTACAAGACGAGACGGCAAGCCCGGACTTTCTGACACTGATAGCTGGCCAAGAGAGAAGAGTGATGGAACTGAAGGAGGAGCTATTGAAGGCAGAGTCTGAGCTCGTGGGGTTGAAAAGGCAATGGTCGATGTTTGAAGCGAAGAAGAAACACTCGGAGCTTCGGAACAAGACCGTTCAACTTGGGCCTGTCTCTCCGGGGAGGGGTGCAGGTAGCGCTGACGACGAAGATGCTGAGAGATGTAGGCGCCGTGAGGCTCGTGAAAGGAGGATGAAGGAACTGGGTATGAAAGAAGGTGAAGTCTTCAAAGCAGAAGTCAACAGCGGGAAGAGGAATGGCGGACGTGTCTTTGCCGGAAGGCATACTAGGACTCTGAGCCTTCTGCAGAATACCGGCGCCCTAGCAGAGACAGCGAGGAACGTGAACCGGTCAAAGTCGACGACAGAAAGCTACTCTCCCGCGCCGCCGCTAGCCAACGCGAAACCTGCTACTTCGACTACTTCAGAAGATGTGGAGAACAACGAAGTAAAGAGATCTCGGCCTTCGTTATCGCGTCAACCTACTCTACAAGAACTTATTGCAACCTCTGCGACCGGTGCTGCGCAATTGACCTTCGGGAAGACCTACAAGGAATTAGCGCACGCAAGCCGCAAGCCGCTACCTCCTGGCACGGATGTGTTCGTGAAGCAAGGCAAGCAAGTGTACGACGGGGTCAGTCAGGGCTTCTGGAACTTCGTCGAGGATATCAGACAAGCTACCGTGGGTGATGAACCAGTCACTGGCGTGCCTTCCGAGCATCGCAGAGAAGTAAGACGTTCCAAGTCAATCAAGAAGCTCGCTGAAAATCCGTGTGAAAAGCACGGCAGACCAGGCGCTAAGAAGGGGAAGAACAGCGATCAGCATAAACCAGAAAAGGACAATTTCTGGAAAGAATTCGGCATTGAGACGCCAAAGCCAAGCAAGCACGCAGATACGACTAAGAGGGCGGCTGCTATGAGGGCAGGCGATGGTCCAGCGTCCGTGAAAGACCATGAATCGAAGTCGAGCACTGACTCGAGGTGTCCTCCGAGTTTACTGGCTGATCTCATGGACATCAACGAGGACGATGAGGCCTGGGACAGCTGGCCGGCGGATTCGCCGATGGCACAGAGACATGCGGACAGGCGTGTCGAGATACGCAGGGCCAGTAACGACGTGGACAGCTCAAACGGTCAGGCTGAGCCTGGTACGACTGCAAGCAAGAACCATAGACCGATGGAGACAACTTGGGCAGAGCTTACAACGTAGAGCCTAGAATAAAATACCCATAATGTTATTCACGTTTGTTTGAGTACCATTGGCGTTCTCGCAGTACCTTCTTTACTACACTTTCAGCTTTACACGTCGTCAGCTCTCAATTGCTACAAGCTAGAATAAAATCCGCGACGCCTACGAAGATCGGTGTTTTGGCTTCGAAGGGCGTTCCTTGTACGAACTTCGACGCGGTACTGTGTCTCGCTACGACCTCGGCAGCTGAGGTGTCCTTGGCTGTGCCATCTCCGGTCGTCTGGTCGACAGCAGGCTCCTTACTGCGCCATCAATTCGATATGAAACCAGAGATTAGCTTTCAGCGCTGGTAAGGGTTCAGCTTCGATAAGCCTTCTATGCAGGTACGGCCGGGCTGCTTCCGGCGCAGGGTGCCCCCGAACAGGTAATCTGGCTAAGATGGCGAAGGTCATTGGTGGCGATTGCAGCTGCAACCTCGATCTGGGTCCAGCTTACCGGTACTGTGGGTGCCACTGCTGCTCTGGACTGCAAAGTGGATGCGACCCCTGGGCTAAGCATCTTGGGGCACGCCGGAACAAGGAAAGTGCGACTGGTTGCCATGGTAAACAATGAAGTCATCCTAAATTTCGCAGTGCCTCGTATGCATTCGCTCTTAATCCGAGCATATCTTGCGTACCGTGAATGGTCGTTGTATCATCAGAGCAGCATGCTTTACTCAGTACTCAGCTAGTCGTATATGGAGGCAGTCCTTATCTTATAACTCACGAGAATTTGCAGCAATGGCAACTTTACTGCCTCCACAAACGAGGCCGGACCTCAAACCCTTACTACGACGGGCTGCTAGTGATGGCCCAACACACACAACTCCAGAGCCGTCATCGTCATCGCCCTTCAGGATACAGATTGATGAAGCAGATGGAGAGCAGCTGGCCGCCAAGTACCAGATGCTGGAAGAGTTGGGAAGTGGTTCGTTTGGAATAGTATACAAAGCCATCGAGAAAGCCACCGGAGAAATTGTCGCGGTGAAGCATGTATGTAAGCGAGGATTGAGTACGCTGAAATGTGCTAACGTCGCCACCTAGGTCGACCTCGAATCTTCCGAAGAAGACTTGAGTGATATCCTCTCCGAGCTTGCAGTGCTCAGCTCATGTGCATCTACACACGTGACGAGGTACAAATCAGCCTTCCTTCGAAAACAGACACTATGGATAGTCATGGAATATCTTGGAGGCGGCTCTTGTGCTGATCTGCTGAAACCTCCACCTCACCACTTGAGCGAGTCGCATATTGCTATCATATCTCGGGAGTTGCTGATAGGCCTTTCTTACCTCCACGGTGAAGGCAAGCTACACCGCGACATCAAAGCAGCTAATGTACTGTTGGGCATGGACGGCCGAGTCAAACTGGCCGACTTTGGAGTTGCAGCGCAATTGACCGGCTTGAAGAGCATGAGAAACACTTTTGTTGGCACTCCTTTCTGGATGGCACCCGAGGTCATCCAACAGGAAGGTCATGACGCCCGAGCTGACGTGTGGTCTCTTGGTATTACGGCCATGGAATTGGCAAATGGCCAACCACCCCATGCCAACATCCATCCCATGAAAGTCCTCTTCCAGATACCGAAGCAGCCAGCGCCTAGGCTAGAAGGAAGCAGTTGGTCTAAAGACTTTCGAGATTTTGTTGCACTGTGCTTGACCAAGGACCCCGACCGTCGGCCCACAGCAAAACAGTTGCTCAAGCACCGGTTCATACGACATGCTGGCAGAGTGGAAGGATTGCAAGAGTTGATACAACGGAAGCAAGAATGGGAATCTTCGAGGGGCGGAGAGAGACACATGAAGTACTATGCTGAAACGCTACGGCAGCTCAAAGTTCCTCAGGTCCAAGAAGACGACGACTGGCTGTTTGACACAGTCAAAGCTGCCCCTCAGAGGCAAGTTAGCGCTTCGCATACCATGAAGAAACGAAGAGTGCAACGAGCATCCGACGTAATCATGACTGATGAAGCCACGACCATGATGGAAGACCTGAGCCTTGACAAAACTCCTAGCCGCAGGTCATCGGGCCGACACGAGCAGCATGAGCCGAACTCATCTGTTCGACGATCAAGCACTCGAAGACGACTGCCCAGCAACCAACAAAAACAGCCCTTAGGCGTCAACATGTCATTCGGCAACAGCCCCTCCACAGTACGACAATTCCGCAGGGTGTCACCAACTAGCAACGCGGAGAATGAAGACCCTCTGCAAGCAATGTCCATGTCCCCTCTGAAGCTCGACGACGGTGATAAGCTGAATCAGCGAAGTGCTTCTGCCAGCTTTGACCAAGGATCAGTGGTTTACAGTCCATCACCTCTTTCCCGATTCTCCTCCCAGGCAAGCACAGTTAACAGTGAGAGCAAAGAAGCAAGTCTTGGAAAAGCGCTATATTCTCAGGCTGTCGGTATATCCTGTCAAGAGACTCTCAACGACACAGCAGATCAAGCTCGACGCGAAGCTGTAAGCAGAGTAGCAGAAGCTTTTTCTGACTTGGAGGCCGCTGATCCCGAAGGTCTGTACCACATCATGCAGGGCATAGTACGGAAAATGGAAGAAGACTCGAAGCTGAGAGAAATGCTGCCGCAGCAAAGGAAGTTGTCATCATTTCGGAAAGTATCCCAACCTCTTGAAGATTCGGGTACTGTCCAGCGGACTCCGTCGAAGCCTCCCAAGGTGCCAAAGCACGATGAAGCGAGGAATGCTTCTCCAACGAAACTTGTGCTCGCGCAGAACAATCCACACCTGAAAAGTCACCGTCGCCGGCAGAGTACACAGGTCGTCAGTAGAGAAACGAGCCAGGTCATTTCACCCAAGATCACGAAGAACGATACGGCGGAAACAGAGTTGGATAAACTGATTAAGGGTTCTGGAGCATTGCCTCATGTCTCTGCGATGGAGTCATGCATGTATGATAGGTGGCTCGATGGACTGCGCGTGCGTTGGCCGGCGTTGTAGCGAGTGCAGCCACTCGCAGAAGTGGAGGTGGGTATTCTGGCTTGGCCCTCAGGAGCGGGACTGTGTACTGTATTGTACCATATTGTAGACATAGAGCTTTAGATAGCGAGAATGGTAACAACATCTCATCGATCTATTCCCAGGCATCGTCTAGAACATAAACGATGGCGAAGTTCATGTGCTTGAAAGACTGTCGTGCCTCTAAAGGGCGGAATAAGCTGTCTTGACGGACGCATCACACGTCACCAAATCGAGGTCGACTTGGACATCATTTTGCGTCTTATTACTGATTGCCAGAGGTACCGTAGGTGCTCCCAGTCCAAGATTGCCGGCCAGCTGGGTATCTCACCAAGTGCCAGGAGGAGCTTTCCACAGAGGCCAGAGGTGGAAAGACACCCTCGAACGGTGGCAAGCGATGTTCTCTGCCATGATCTGACTGAGAGCACATGCCACGTCGTTGTTCTCACAGCGCCAGTTATTTTAGATTTAGCGTCCGTAAAGTTCCCGTATTGGTTCCCTCGTGCCTACCGCTTAAACCTAGCATCAAAACCTGGAAAGAGCTGCTGGCGTGAAGCTAAATCCGTGTCCTCTTACTCCTGAAGCTTCGTTCAACCATGGTTTTATTGGCCAGACAGTCCCGGTCACAAAAGCACGCCAGCAGATTATCCTAGGACGTGATGGTAAGATCTTCCTGCTCATGACACTGAAAACCGAAGGACCTTGTTTCACGTCTCTTTCCCAGCCCAGCAACACTGCTCCTCTCTTTTACCAACCGTTGTGAATCTTATCAGCTGCTCTTGTCTGCTACAGTAGAAGCATAGCTTCATGGACCTCTTGTCAGTACAGCGCGTTTAAGCGGGCCGACCAATGCCACATCCGAGGCGACCAGTTGCAGGTCAGAACTTCGGAATCGCACCAATGCCACGAAACCGTCGTATCCCTACTTCAGGGGATGACTTGCATGCACTGCAACTGGGATTGCCCGGGAGCTCCCCCGCAGCATCGTTGTCATCCGAGTGCTGCTTGGCAGCACGCGTTGTACCGACGAGCCAGTCTGCAGTCAGTACGTTGAGGTCCGCCTGGGCATAGATCGACCAGACTCCAGACCGAAGCTGGGTAAGCCGTGCAGCATTCGAAGCTTGCAAGCGATGTCGCACCAGACCCAATCCTCGACTGAACCTTATTCCCGGCTGCGGTGAAGCGGACCACATCAGTGTGTCCTGCCCAGCCTGAACACTAGGCAACTCTTTTGCCTGACACGTAGTTGACACACCGCAATGCAGGGCGCAAGCCAATCACAGGTGATGCTCAGAACTCCATCCCTAGACCGCCATGGGTACAAAAACCACCAGACATCCTCAATGTTGCGGCATATCTCCGTCTCATTCTGTCATCCTTTTCTTTTCAGGTCGTAGTCTCCTTCAACATGTCTTGGCACAAAAGTACCAGCCACGCTCAGAGGATTAGGGTTAGCCGTGCCACAATGGCTCCAAGGTTAGTTCATCTTCGACAAAATCACGTGGGTTAGAGAGACGCAGGCGCAAAATACCCGAGTTTCCGACCTTTTCCTCTTCAGTCGCCACCCATTCCCAACCTCCGGAAGACGTTGGGTGCCCATTCATTACCTTGTCGCTTATCGTCGATGTGGAGCAAGATGGCGCTAGGTTGACACGTCAGAACACCATGATGGCTATCACGGTCTCCGCAGATGCAGGCGAGAAGAGCAGATGCGTTGAGCACCAAAACTCGACTGAAGCTCGCAAGCTCTAGTATGTTTGTCATTGCATGGACAAGTCTATCGTCTTGCGCAACGGTAGGCGAAAAGTTTCAGACCATCCGAGGAGGTGAAAGCTTCAATATGGGCGAGAAACAGCTGCAATGAGCCGAGCAGCCATCGGTGCCGTCCACCCGATTCATCTCCTATTCGTTCTTGCACTGCTCGCCGTGAAGTCTGAAACGACCTATTGGAGCTGCCAAACATCTCGTTTGCAGGGCCGATGCAGGGAATGAGCGTCGAAGTTCGCGACTAGCCGCATGGCGACCGATGTCCTAAGCCTAGATCTATCCAGGTTTGGCAAGTGTGCCCGAAAGTTCATGAGTCGCTCCTCACAAGGAAACATGCCCTCCTGCAGCCCGAGATCTTCTTGTGTAAACGAGGAATGCGAGACTGGCGCCGGCAGTCACGATAAAGAGAAAGATCCGCAATGCATAGCTCATTTGGTCTGCACTTCTCCTGGCTGCCTCTGTCCTGCTGGCGGAATTTATTAGCTGCGTGCGGATATTGACATGAATCCTGGAGACCTTAACTTAAGATATTTAGTTCCTCGGGATTTTTCATTTGCTTATCGCTTTTGGCATATAGAACCGCAAGAACCATGGCACGAGATCAACGCCGTCGATTATCCTCGGCCACCGCCACCTAGCAAATGGAAGAAGACAGGATTTGAGGAACCATGGCGTGAGTGGAGGACGGGACGTGGACTAACAGAGGACGACGTCGTACCAAGGCGCGCTATCTCGATTGTTTGGTGCCAGCCGCAACAGTCTTACTGGATACTGCCTGAAGACTGCGTCGGCTGGGATGAACAAAAAAGAGAGCCTGCCGAGGGTTGGCATCGGTTGCAGTTTCACGACCTCGCAGGGCACAAAGGGTTGTGGCAACTGGTGGAATACGGCACAAAGACGCAGCATGAGTCAACATGTCCAGAACCCTTCAAGGAGTTTCTCCCTGGCCAATTCTTCAGTGGAAGCAGCCCTGCCACTCCATGCCACCTTGTGGGGCGTCTGTCCTTGATGCTTGGTATGATGGCAATTGTCCCCCAGGATCCCTCAGACATCGTTCGCCAAATCGATGAGTATTTCTATCGTGATCACAATCCGCGCTATGTACCGACCACAGAGCATAAAAAATGGTGGCCGATGGGCAGAGATGGTAAGCTTAATATACCTCTTCTGTAATCGAGGAAGACACAACTAACTGACGAGTAACAGAAGCCCGTGATCGAGCCCTTGTCATGCAGACTGGCATCATGAAGAACAGACAAGGCTCGGAGAATATACTGAAGCTATGGGAAAACGGCTCACGTGGACCAATGATATCCTCGCACGAACCGACAAACGCGGAATGGCAAGAGTGGTACATGCAGCGGTAGCACTCAAGTCCATGATAGAAGGAGGTGAGCTCGGCCGCTATCTCCTTGCAACAAGTACATATACGTTTTGGCGGCTCTCATGATCGGCATCTTCGAGCAGCAAGCCGTTGGCCGCAGTGGTGGGGTAGGAGGTCGGCGCACAAGCAGTGCCACCTTGTCGGACAGCCACTTGGAGGCGAGGAGTTTGAATGCTGTAGAGATTGGCTTTTTTATGGACAGGAGGTATGAACAACATGAGAATACGTCGAGTACGCGCTCGGTCTGCCGTTTAGCAGCCAAGCCGCCTCCGAGGCAGTGACGTGGGTACGGTACTCGAAATCAGTTTGAAAGGCGAGCGGCGAGAGATTTTGACAAGTAGGTAGTGAGTAATAGGGCAGCGACTATTTTAGATGCTTCTGCTTCGTCTTCGCGTAGTCGTTCTGCCATTGATCTCTCTGGGAGGGCTAAGCTACTTCTACGTTGTACTGCTTCTCGGGTGCACTCAGCACGCTCGAACGTGGACTCGGACGTGGGAAGTTGCAGGTGATAAGCATCGATCATCCTGGAGGAAGGAAAGCTTGACGAGTCTTCCAAGAAGCCTGAAGGTCAACTATCGCCGGTTGGCAAACGCATTCGTCGATCTTACGCTCGAGGCGCGTAGATCTTGAATGCTTCGAGACTATTTTCATCTTAGCGCGTTTCATCATACCGCATGGGGTCAGCATCAATGCTAGGATGACGATATCATTGGTTCGTGGACGCGCCTGGTGCTAATTTTGTCCATGTTCTTCTGCAGCCCGCAGACGAGAGGACGATGCCTCCATAAACCATACACGAGCTTGTCAAATCAAAGGTAGTCGTTCATGTCTCGACTGGAAGCTCTGCGAAAGTGTGCATGCGCGCACCTCCAAATATGGCTACGTCTTTGCTCAATGGTCTGAGGCAAGGCCAGGGTCATGGCCGTCCACTCATTGGCCGCCGGTCGAAGAGGCGTCTTGACAGTACATGATGCAGCATATGCCCGAGGAATTGCATGCTTGCTCTTCACGACGCTGGCGCTGCTTTGCATCTGGGGTGGCATCTCGTAGGTAGCTGTCGGCACGACCTCTTGCTTCCTCGTTGAGCCGGACTCAATAGCACCATGTCGTCGCTTCAGCATATTCTCTATCTGTGCGTAGCAACGTCTTTGCTCACGTTGGTCAGAGCAGCAAACGGCACATGCTCACTGGGCTGGGCCTACGTTGATATCCACTACAGGTAGGATCTGCATATACTGGTACAAAAGCTCGAAGACTAATATACCCGCAGAGCAGTTGATGCACGACCAGACGCCTTTTCATACGGCCTCTTCATCGGGGCTGGCACCAATTCCCAGAATCAGTCATTGTGGCCAGCTATTTCGTATAATGAGACTAGGCTAGCATCAAATGAGCTCTGTGGGAAAGGCAGTTCAGCTACATGCGATGATGCTCGGTTCACTCATGGTCACTTCAGTGCAGACACTTCAACGTCGTGGCATGAAACACCTCAATATGCATCACTCGATCTCGACACTGCTAACAGCGACGTAAATCTAACACATGGGCAAGACAGCCTGAACATCTTCACTCATTTCATTGACCCAAGCCCACCGACCTTAACCATCGTCGAAGATCACCCTATAACTGTTTTGTCCGACTACACCTCCGACCAAGACCCATTCTTCAACTCTGGATCGCTGGGTCTTGGACCCTCCAGTACGCTGCTAAAGCAGCTGGTCGATGCTGGCAAGATAGGTCGTAACGTTGTTGGCCTGTACTTAGGCACAGCTTATCCTCGCGCAGGGGGCTCACAAAACGGCTCCATAGTGCTCGGAGGTTATGATGCTGGACGCATCGATGGAGAGGCACATGAGTATCCACAAGTTGATATGCCGACTTCGCACGCTTCGCCTTTCAGGGTCCACGTCAAGCAAATGTCGTTGGTAACAGAAGACGGTTCAAGCATTGGCCTGGTTACTGACGATGGTTTCGACGGCTACATTACTACGAGCAAGTATGATATGGAGCTACCACAACCAGTTCTGTCGCGGTTGAATACCGCCCTTGGTGGCTCACCTACAGACGATGCCGAAAACGTACTACAGCTTTCGAAAGGCTTCAATGGTAACCTTACAATCACTCTCGACGATGGCTATAAAATCACGTATCCATCTGACTGGATCTCAAACGCCTCGAACAGAACGCCATTCTCAGCATCAGAGTTGGCTTCGAATTCTACATCGAACGAAACGCGATCATTGATATTCGGCACAGCATTCTTGCATCATCTATACATGACAATTGACTATGATGCTTCTACATTTTCACTGGCGAATGCAAAGATGTACAAAAACTATGTCCAGCCGCAATCGCTGTGTCCGAACACTTTACCCGTCGCCGCAAAAACGCCTAAGATAAATGGATTCGTGCAAAGCGGCTTGGTTGGAGCAATACTAGGAGGCATCATCGGTGGAGCTGGGCTTACCTTCTTCATCATCTTCTGCGTCCGCAAGCGGTTACAGCACAAGCACTCGAAAGAAGCGATAAGCAAAATGGAAGGCGGAGGTGCGATGCCTAAGAAGAGCAGTCTTCGTACGAGGACGAAGCGTGGACTCGTCCGATTCTCGCGCACCAAAGATGCAAGGGACTGTCGGCCTGGCAACGTCAAGCGCGTCTCGTTCACTGACTCGGATACTTCATCACTGAAAGGCGCCACGGTGACAGTCACTGAGGGAGGCAGGGGAGCGAGCCGGGGAATCGAGATGAGCAACATCAAGCACAAGCACACCAGCCACACTGTAGAATTATCGGAGGCAAGCCCAGTCTCGCCGATATCACCAGACAAGCTACATGGTGCTGAGACGCTCAACGAAAACACCCGAACCGCACAACAACCTCAACAAATAACGAACGGAGCACCATTACCGACACCCGATCGATTTGTCAACCCATATGCTTCATCACCCATGCAGACACCCCTACCCCTTGAAACACCTCGCACAGGAAATCCACTACTAGGCAACTATCGCGGCTTCTTCAACTATGCCGACGACGATGACTCGGACCTCAAACCACCACCAGCACATCAACATCAGACCGGTCACCGAAGGACGCCGTCCGACCAACTGCGCCAGCAACTCGGTCTGACGATCGACACGGGCGTCAAAGCGGGAATGAGCGACAGAGTCACCGAGATAGCGGCATCGAGGTCAATGACGCCGCGGTCGAAGCCCGCGCCGTTACCGATCAAGGTTGTGAGTAGTCAGAGGAGTAGGCCGGCGCCCATGGTCAAATCGGAGGCGGATTATGTGAAGCGGAATCCTGTTAGGGCGTTGTTTGGGAAGGGCGGCAATTCTTTTGATGGGAACTCGAGGCCCAGCGCGCTGAGGAGGATGTTTCCCCCGCCGTCGGGGTAGATTGTTGAGGTAATGGTGATATGGACTTGGACATTTGTCGGCTTTTGCATTTCGAGCGCGTCTTCACTGTTCTGGGGTTGCCTAGGGTTGTTTTCCTGTAGCTTGATACCCTTAACGAATACACGACTTTTCTCACTCGAGCTCGAGTTCTAGTCCTTGCATCTAGCAGCTCATCGGCGAGCATTTGGCTGGTGGCTTCGTTGCTGATCATTTTTCTTGGTGTCTGACCCACTGAAATGGCGTTGAAGATTGAGATAATTCACTGTGGTGGCACGCGGCAGACAAAGGACCTCGTGCCAAGGCTGTCGATGTATTACGACGCTCGCACTCTCCAGCGTAGCACTTTGGCATTGTCAGTTGCAGCATCTCGCACAACAGTAGGGTTGGGGTCTTCAACGTGGCGTTTTCTGCTTCAGCCATTTTCAGTATCCACTTCCATCGCATCACTTCTGCCCCCCTCGACTTCTATCCCGCTTTTCCTCAAGAACTGCTTCGCGTCGTCAAGGGCTTCTCGTTTCAAAGCCTGACCACTTGAGTCCTTCGCCCTGGCATTCAGCCAACTACTATCTAGCGACCCTCCCCCGGCCCGCCTGCTGGTCTGGTCCTCGTTCATAGACGTGGCTCGGTCTGCATCCTGTCTTGTGCCTTTAGTGATTAAGCCTGCTTCATCCAACGCGTAGATTTGTCTTCGCAGACGAACTTCAACACTTGAGAGTGTGGCGTAGTAGTCTGAGCTGGCTTGCTGAAACTTGTCCTTCACATCTTCGAGTCTGGGGTTAGGCTCATCGTAGTCTTCATTTGGTAGGAGACCTATGGCTTTTGAGGCACATGCTAATAGCTGTGAGATGTCGTGGTCTATCGCATTGAGCTCCTTGATGCGATCCTCAGACGATACATGCGTGGGACCGCGCGCGTTGTCATCGTTCCTTGCAGACATTCTGTGTCGAGGGCTGTACAAGCGCTACTAGTATGTGAGGAGGGAGCGAAATGTGGGTGTCTGTAGAGAATAGTCTAAGGCTCAAAGTGGCTAGCTTAGCATCGGCGGTTGTTCTTCGGCTGATGTTGAGGGACGGCGCGACCAAGGCCTTGATGTCCTCGTCGCGTTGAGATGTTCCGCAAGGCAATATAAGACACAGTCACATCGATTCAATGATACTATTATCAACGCGCATCATATGCGGTAGTGTAATCATGACAACATAGACCAATGTCCGCGAACATTCCTCCACCCAGCCCTGCTGGGCCGCGAAGTGCCAGTGTAGGGCCAAACGGCGCACTACCAACTCCAACATCAACAGCAGTGGTTAATGGCGTTGGCCCCGCGACTGGTACAGCAGCGCCAGCGGCAACAAGCAGTAATGCACCACTTTCACAACAGAACCTTAACCAGATAGTAAGTGCTTGCACTAGTCCTTTGTCCAGTGTCACTCCTTTTATCGATCTATGTTGGCGTGGCGACATTCTCAAGCTATTGAGCACAAGGTGAAGGTGTCGTTTGCTCCGCGAACTGTGCAAGCCATACAGTATAAGACAGCATAAATATGTCTTTTTCCGACGAACACCCTGTCTTGCCTACGCGTTTCGCTATACCACGCAATCATGGCAAACCCGTATCGACCGGCGGACTATGTAGCGTTGCAAACAAGGCGGGCCCAATGTCAAGCTGGCCAAGCCGAACTTCAAAACTACCCCGTTAGAGCAGGACCAGCCTCCGGAGCTACTTTGGCCCCAGGGGTCGCGCAAGACCGTGCCTATCCCCTTGTGCGTTGATAATGCTGTTGGACTTACGAAGAGAGAGCGGCGCTGACACTTTCCATACAGGTGATTGATTACCTTAGCAAGAAAGGATATACACGATCTGAAGCAGTTCTCAGAGCAGAATCCTCAAATCAAGCGATACCAAATGATGTGGATTCGCGGCCGAAGGAGACTGGACCGCCAAAGTATCTCGACGCTTACACAAGGTTTGAGCAATGGACAAAAGACGCCCTAGAAATCTACAAACCCGAAGTGCAGCGGTTGCTCTGGCCGTTCTTTGTCTATTCGTTCCTCGACCTAGTTGACCAATTGTACACAAGAGAAGCTCGTACGTTCTGGAACAAGTTCCAAGAGCAGTTCCGGCAGGTGCACGAGCATGACCTTCGAAGGCTTGAGCACACCTTGCTACCTGAACACCAGGAGAAAAATGGCCTCGCGAAGACGTACAGAGAGAACCGTTACAGATTACCCATCACGAATGCCAGTTTCCAGTATCTTATGCAGTTTCTGGAAGCGCTGCCAGTACCATGGTATAAACTCTTTATACAAATCATAGAGCGACAGATGGACATTCGACAAGTCGCTCGTGCAGGAGATGACAATTTTTCCTTCGAGGCGATTCTACGTAGGGGTAAGGAAGATCAAGTGACGGAAGACGAGGGTATACCAGGCCACCGTCCGGGCAACGCCATCTCCTCAACAGATCCGAGCGTCGGCAATACCTTGGCTGCGCTCAGACTAGGAAAACTGCCAATGGAGAAAGAGCTCGAAGAGGATGTGAGAGAGGATCTTACTGATCTCGATCTTGAGACTCCAGCTCTGCCAGGGGAGTCGTCTCTCGTCGAAACACATGAGAAGGTCAACATCAAGCAGGAAGATGATGAAGACGGGCCAAATCGAACTGACATACCGTATCCCGTTTCGACAGCTCGAGACGTGGCTATGGAGGTGCAAAAGATTCGTGAGAATCGAGACCGGCTCAAGCTTGAAGGCAGAACAGGAGGGGTCGGTCCGGGACTGAGTTGTGTCATCTACACGTTTCACAACACAAAAGATCACATCACTTGCATGGAATTCTCTAGTGACAACAGCCTTGTGGCTGCAGGCACTGACATGTCCTACATTCGCGTCTGGTCAATGGAAGGCACACAGATTGGGGTCGACGACGCGGGTCAGCCAGTCAATTCGAAGCGGCTCATAGGCCATTCAGGTCCAGTCCACGGCCTCTCTTTCGCACCTTCAAGTGTTCAACCGCCCGGTCAGGAAGCGGAGACCAAGCCACAATGGCTCCTATCCTCATCCGCTGATGGCACGATTCGCCTCTGGAATCTGACTCTTTGGCAGTGTTTGGTCATCTACAAGGGTCATGTTGGTCCAGTTTGGGATGTCAAGTTCTCTCCGCTTGGCACATACTTCGTCAGTGGAGGCATGGACAAGACCGCAAGGTTGTGGATCACAAGCAAAGCCTCAGCGCGCCGCTTTTTCGTCGGTCACGACGATGACGTCGACTTAGTTGCCTGGCATCCCAACACAGCTTACGTCTTCACTGCTAGTTGCGACAAAACTGTCCGAATGTGGTCAGTCTCAAATGGTGCACCTGTACGTATGTTCACAGGTCACAACTCACCCATTACAGCTCTTGCTTGCAGCCGGAATGGTAAGCTGCTCGCAAGCGGTGATGATACTGGGAATATCCTGCTCTGGGATCTGGCTCCAGGAAAACTGCTGAAGCAGTTGCGAGGTCACGGTAAAGGTGGGATCTGGTCCCTTTCCTGGGGCGTCGAATCAACTGTCCTTGTCTCAGGCGGCGCTGACCAGACTGTGCGAGTCTGGGATGTTAATTTGCCGGCCAAGGAGGGTTCGACTGTCAAGCCGGGTGATGGAGGAAAGCCAGAAGGTGCAGCAGCAGCGACTGCGAGTGTTGCTGCTCAAGCTGGCGCTGCGAAGAAGAAAGGAAAGGGCCCTTCTGTCTCGGCTGACCAGATATCAGCCTTTTTGACGAAGAAGACTCCTGTACAGTACGTGGGTGTGACTAACATGAATTTGATTATAGCTGGAGGGTCGTTCTTGCCAGAAAATTTCGTTTCGTAAGTTGAAATGCAAAGGCTTGGATCATGATCCTGGAGGGAGGTCTCGAAGCCGAAATTCGTGCACGGCGCCCGGTGCTCTCGAGGAATGAGGAATGACTAGGAAAAGCATTCAGCACGCAACGCGAATTTGTCGCGTGGGGCTAGATATTGATATATGTTCCTCGTTTTGTTTATATCTTCGACTTGCAGGTGCGACCTGTTTTAGTGTTACTTCACTTTGTGCCAGATTTCTGCTTATGACTAGTGCCTATCAACGGCCATCATCCTGCCACGACAAGACGATACCGCCGTCATAGTGTCAGTGCGCCATCTCCTGCAGTCACGAAACTATTCGCAGGTAGTTCGAGTACGCCAGCATTGCGAAGAAGGCCACCTCCTTTCCTATCGCGTTCTTGCGGGACGAGCTTCAACCTTCACCGACCGGGCCATTGCTGAACAAAAAGCGAAGCAATTTTTCTTGAAGATGGCGAGGGCGAAGCTACGCAAGCCCGGCGGAAGAGCCAGGCGTGAAGCAAAGATCGCTCGGGAAGCTTTAGCAGCGTCTATCGCAGCGTCCTCTGCCACAGCACAAGCAAACTCTGTCAGTGACGTTGAGCACCTTATAGTCAAGTTCAACGAGGGCCTGCGAAGGTGGAAGAATCATAAAGCACACGTCAAGACGCAGATCGACCCTCTTAAGGAGGCGCTCAGATCAGCTCAAAACACAGACACGAGCGACGTGATGAACATTCTGGAGCTTACGGGCGCGGTGGAAGATTTTGAAGAGTTAGTTTCCAATATTTGCGCCGCTAGCGATGGCAATGTTGCATATGAGATCACAACTCAGGATCTACAAGAAGAGTCGGGTCTGGAAATTCAAGAAGCCGTGGGCCGCGGGCAGGTAGATGGGAGCGATGGGAAAGAACCAACACAACCAAAGATGAGCAGCATAAAGCCCAAAGACGGAGGAAGCAGTCAAGTCGAAGAATTCGAGCAAGTCATCACCAGGTACCAAGATAAAGCGGTCGCATGCATTGAGGTCGGCCTGAAGGCACTGGCGGATTCGATTTCTTGTCCTGGCTTCGCAACCGAGTTTGGCCGCGAGGAATCATTTGGCAAAAACGAGCGTACAGCTGATGTGGGTAAGAGCAAGCAGGAGTCGCGCCACCACGCCCTGTCCGAGTTCGGCGACCAGATAAAAGTCATCCTTGAACGAACGCGACTACTGAGCACCAATCTCGTTTACGGCTCATGGAACGCAGCATGTGAGATTTTGGAGACTTGCGGCCAGCATGCGGGCTTGAAGTCAGAAAATCGGCCGGACATGCAGTTGATCAACGAGGAGTTGCAGTACGTGCTTGACGGTGCTGGTGACCTCCAGAAACTCTTCAACATCGACCCCGATCAGTTAGAGACGACTTTGCGGGAGGCGGAGGCCTACCGACGCCCACCCCTTGTCGCTTTAGTACACACCAAACCGACGATCCCGATTTTCGAGCTCACAGTGAGTATTGTCGAAACCGCAGATGTCCAAGCGCCGATAACCTGGCAGTCTACGTCCTCTCAAGTGGTCGCTGATCGGTGCAAAAAGATCGCCAAAGCCAACGGCGTGGTCAATTGGCTTTGGGAGGATTATGTCAGAGCTTCAAAGGTTGCTCCTGGTGCCGACTATTTCAATTTGTTCCACGTAGAGGTTCCAAGCGCTGCCCATCCAACCAAGCGAATCACTGTCAGGGGGTCCGAGGCCTGGACTGAGTGGTTCAAGGCAATAGTGCAGCAGCCATATGGAGACATAATCAAGGCCACCTTCTGGTTTCATGCAGTTGCAAAGGAGGAAACAGGATGTCAGGACGGCAGCAAGAAAAGAAAGCTGGATGAGCAGGGTACATCCATTCAGGTGTCCGCTGCGATGGGTCAAGGAAAGCTGTTCAGAGTCAAGGAGTGGATGATGAATGGTTGAAGCGATTTTATGGTACGGACGTGAGAGAGTTGACTCCGACTAGGATGGCAGGAGTTGCAAAGAAGGAATAATACATACCTTGAGCCCGTCAAGAAAAAGGGATGAGCTGGAAACCCAACATCAGTCGCCAGAGCTAGACACAACCACCTAGGACTTTCTCGATTTGCGCACCGTCTACCAGAATAATAACAAGCCGAAGGCTGCACAGTTCAATGTATTGCTCACAGGGAAAGGAGTAGAGGTTGCAAGCGGTATCCTGGGATGTCGTTTGGGGTTCATACAGGCAAGTAGACCACACCATGCTGTGTGCGGGAGGAGCATCTTGAGCATGCCGGAGCAAAGAAGTAGTTAGCTTACTACAGCGAGCCGCTTCACCGCTTTACACAACGAATCCCACTACCATAGTGAGCGGACAGGACTTGACAGGCTGAGTAGCAGGTCGGAAGCCGAAGCTTTGCCGGCTGTATACTAGAAATTCTAGTAGGAAAGCTGACCAGTGACTACTCGTTCACCATATTCTAGACCGGATATTCCATAGCTTCTGTTCCGTACGGGTTTCCCCCACAGAATTACTTGCGCATAGCACAATATGGAAGTCCTCAGAGAAGCGCCAGAGACAGGCTCCTTCGTACCTCTAGCCGAGCACCAGTCGACGACGCCAGCTTCTTTCTACTCTGGACCACCAGTACTACACTACTACAGCGACAGATGTCAACTGATCGTGCTCGAAGAAGAAGTGCAGAACGCGCCAGCACTAGCGAGTTTTGTGTCAAAGGCAGCAGCTCCAGCCCACTCGAACGAGCCGCAACAATCAGACGAGACCAACGGCAGCCATGCTGCGCAAAAGACTCTGGACGGCGTAGACATCTGGGTCACTTCTGAGTACGCATTGCATCGTACTCGTCTACTCCTGCTAACAAAACACAGCAAACTTCTCCTCTATTCCAAATCACACTCGACCGGCATCTCAATACCCTATCCAACAATCTCCCTCCATGCCATCCAGTCCCTCCCTACCCCAACAGCAACAGAACCGCAGTCCCAAGGTCTCTACATGCAACTCATTCCCTCCGTTCTTGACGCCGACGATGAGCCTCCCGACACAGTCTCCCTGACCATGATTCCCACGGCGTCCGCGCCTCCACCATCCACAGCTCCCACTGCAAATGAGGATGACGCGATCGAAAGCGAAGACAATCCAGAGCAGACGCCGGTTATGGCCCTGTTCACCGCACTAAGCGATTGCAGTAACCTACATCCTGACCCGGTGGAGGACGAGGAAGAACAGGGCAGCAGGCTTATGCAGGCGGGGCTAGCATTTTCCGGAACAAGTGATGGGACTATGCCGCCGCCTATGCCTGGAAGCGGTGGCTGGATTACAGCCGAGAACATGCATGAATTTATTGACGAGGATGGCAATTTCATCCAAGATACTGATGAAACGGCGGAGACTGCGGAAGACGGGGATGGAGAGCTTGGTCCTGGCGCGGGTACTGTGAGAGGCGCGCCTGACGATGGCAAGGCTGACCACGACGACGATAGTAAATGGCAACGAACTTCATAAGCCCATGGTCAGCGCTTACAGGCATGGGCAAAAGCAAGTGATTGGGAAAGGCGTTCTTGAGCATTGTGGGGCGATACCATACACACCTGCGGGATAGGCATTTGAGCCAAGAAGTAAGTAGGACGGTAAGTCATCGGTCCATCCACTTCTCGCTTGCGTCTGAGTGTCCAGCCGCTCCGCCTCATCCACGTCGACACCATGTTCTCCATTCTGCTTCCCTGAGACCCTTCACTTGGAGGTACTGCCGCTGCCCAATGCGCTGCTGTTACTCCCCATCGGCATGACCTCAACTAGACTCGCACCAGCCTCTGCATCACCAACCAAGCCAACATCGCTCGTTGGCTGCTCAAAAGCGCCATGAAGCATCTTGGCTGGAAGCGTTGCTGGTGCCGATGGCTGCAATTCCGTCTTCATACTGCTCCCTTCGATTGGTTTTGATGATGGTTCGACCGTCGGATGTGTTACTGGCTCGGACCCGACGGCCCGTTGAGGGTTGGCCATTGGTTGGTAGGACTATTTTGCTCGAGAAAGATGAAGAGTCTGAATGCTCTGAGCAGCCCGTGGTATGTTGGTTGTCGCGAAAGGGTCTACGTACCGATGAGGTGTAGGAAAGGTCTCCTTCAAACGTCTATCGATCAAGCTATTGGTGCTGAATCCAGCAAGAGTGTGAAGTGAATAAGAATATCTGCTTCGCAAAGCCGTTTGCCTACAGCAACAGAGTTTCTCCAGCTTCTGCTCTCCGCAGGCTCCCAAACACAACTTGGACTAAGTTAGGTAAGTAGCTCATGCCTGTACTCGTTGCAACTTTTCACCTTCTTAGTCTCGTTACGTCTGCCCTGCCGTTGCGTACCCGAGCCTATGAGCCGCATGTTCTATGAGTTGTCCTTGGACCGCTTAACTTCGCGCCCAGAGAATGACGTTAGCTAGGTAGCTTGGAGTTGGGATATTGTTGCCTCGGCCCGTTTCTACAGTACAACACCCTCAGCCAAGGTACGAAGGTGGTCCAAGGTACTTGGTAGTAGTATTTATGATACCCCGGTCAGGCTTACTGGGCACTTCTAGAGCCCCAGATCGTAAACTTGAGATTGAGCTCAATCATGATGGAGTGTCTGATTTCTTGGGGGACGGCTTGGTAGCTTCACTTGGCACAGAGTTCCCTTAAGCCTCGTATTCTGTCTTCGAAGCACTCAAAACGCCTACGGAGCACTTGCAGGTCTTTCCAAATACAATCTAACTGCCAGTGCTTCGTTACGGCGTTGTCACCGCACTCCATGTTAAGTGCTCGACTGTAACGCATCTAGAGCATTTCTCCGACTGCCAAATGCGCAGCACCACCGGTTGCTGTTGAAGCGTGAAGTTTGTTGACAATACCTTTCCTGGCGCCCGTACGAGCTTTGCGACGCGACGCGACCCAATGCAGTTCGACTGCTACGAGTAATTGACTATGTTTTGCTGTGCAATTGTCATCAACGTCCAGGACTGAGGTCTTCCTGAGGCCCATCATAACCCTGCACGTACTAGCATGCAATTTGATACGACGAAGGTTAACGAAGCCGTTTTGCATTGAGCTGCTCGCCCTGACTCTACCTTCACTGTCGCTTCCTTATGCACGATGTTGACGACTTCGCTACCGTTGCTGCCACCTCCGGCCACATCCCTGCTCCCTCCTCTACATGAGCGTCCAAATGCTGAATCATCTAGCACGAGTGATGGGCAAACCTCACTTCAAGCCCAGCAACAACAGCGCCGTACCCGAGGCCACCCTCACGCAATGCACCCTCGCAGTGAGCTTGCCATGCTTTCCTACGATGAGCGCATCCTTGCGCAGCGGAAACTGGCGATTCAGATGTACGGCTATTCTTGGCTCAAGCCTGTGGGATGCACGAAGACGATGCTGGGCCGCAGGGAAGAAGAGCTCGAGCGGGAGGAAGTAGAGCGACAGCTGAGAGAGGCGGAGCTGCAAGAGAGGAACCAAGCGGAGGTAGACGAAGCTGAGAGACAGGCACAGTTTGATCAGCAGAGAGCGGCAGAAGATAGGGGAGAGGTCATTGGCGAAGAAGGCGAGCGGGACCTCGATGACGAAGTTCCAGACATGGATGCCGAAGAGGCTTTCGAGGATGAAGACAGTGAAGCAGAAGAGGACGAAGACGAGATCGATCTGGACAACGACATCCCAGAAGGAAACAGTGGCTGGGCGTACGACACGACTCGTGATCCTGACACTGGATCCGAAGCAGAACCACCATCCTCATCTTACGGGCCTCAACATCCTCCACCGCCACGAGGCAACCATCAAGCGCCCATTAGCACGGAGCAGCAACGTGTACAACAGCATGACGTTTCAGAGGCAATGCTAGACGAAGATGAGATGGGTCAATACACACAAGAGCATGACCTCGACGATGACGTGCCTGACATGGACGGCAGCGTGCCAGATCTCGATGATGACGTCCCCAATGCAGACGACGATGGTGGCTGGGAGCACACAGACACAGAGCTCGAAGAGAGCGACATGGACATCAGCATCATGCCCCCGGGTGTGACGGCGCATCACCTGTCAATGCCACCACCCTCCTCGAACGTCAGTCAACGCCAACAGTCCCGTTTATTGCCGCGTCAGAGCAACATAAGCGAGCAGAGTGACGTGAGCTCCGGTACCGGTATGCGAAGAACTTCAGGCAACGTGCCGCTGCCGATGGGTCCACCCGCTCAACCATCAAGCATGCGTGGTGCCAGACAGGGCCTCCTCCGCACGCAGCATCTCCCGCCAAACTTCACACCAGACCAGCTTGGAAGTGATCTGAGCATCAGCGCCCTCATCAGCACAGGCAACACCGATATTGACTCTGTCTCGGATAACAGGGGTGTCCAAACTCAGCGTAGCTGGCTCAATCCTGCCAGTGCTAGGCGCAACTTGTTTGGAAGAAACAGTAATGCCCCTGCTCAGCCTGAAGTGCCATCTTCGAGGAATGTTTCTGGAACGCAGGTGGGCGTGGGTGAGGGTGCTACTGAGAACACTGAGGGAGCGGGAGCGGGAGCACCGAGACAAGTCAGTAGTGGCGGCTTGTTCACGCCTTCTCCTCAGCATCAGCAGCAGCAGCTCCGCAGACATCAGCTGGATCTTATGTCGAGTGATGAGCCGAGAAGTAGAACGCGGAGTGGTAGGGTTATTAGCGGTAATAGGCCCGTACGGAGAGCATAGCATAGCATAGCATAGCTGTGAATAGGCCATTGCTTAGAAGGGGTCGCCGACCATGTCTTGTCAGTGTTCTTGAGTGTTTAGTATTGTGAAACTCCGAGCTAAAGAGCTGAGAAGCATAACGAAGTCATGAATCGTGACATAGTATTTTATATTACGGCACTCTTGCATACGCAATGCAGCGCACGGGAACACCGAGTGTGAATAGGTGGTACGCACCGCGGCCCATCGTGATACACTGATAACTGTTGTACTTAGAATACACCCCAAAACGCCTGAACACCTTGCTCTCGAGATCCCAGCCCGCAGTGGGCCATCCATCCATGCGTAATATAATCATACACTGACCAACGCACACTGAAACGCGAAACAACACATCCTCCTCAGGTCGTACACGCCCCCTAGAATAACCAAACATACCCAAAGACCAACCAAACCGCCGCAAAGAACCCGAGCCACACCTTCCACCCCACTCCCGTCCGCTCCGCCATCCTCAACATCCGCCTCATCGTGCCCTTGAGCTTGACGCTCGTGTTCTCGAACGAATCGTTGATGCTCGCGGCCAAAGAGCTGCTGTCGCGGATCTCGTCGCCGATGGCGATGCTCAGCTGCTTGAGCTGCGAGACTTTGGAGCTCAGGATGCTGGTTTGCGTGTTTTCGTTTTGGGCTTCGAGGTGGTCGAGGAGGGCGGTGGAGGTGTAGGCGTTTGTGGTGTTTTTGGGCGGGTTGTAGGTTGGGATTGAGGTGTTGGCGTTGCTGGGGGGCGAGGGCTGGAAGGGGGAGGGGGAGTGGTGCGGTGTGGTTGAGTAGGGTTGTGGTTGTTGCTGTTGCTGCTGCGAGTAGTATGGTGAGGAGGAACGGTTGGCGTCGGAGTAGGCGTATGAGGGCCGGTTTTGGGAGGCGCTTGAGGACGGCCGTGAGCTTGGGTTGTAGTCTGCGAAGAGGCCTGATGCGGCTGCGCCGGGGCGGCGGTTGAGAGATGAGTATCTGTTGGACATTTTCGTGGGAGAGTGGGCGACGGTGGAGGGTTCGAAGCGTTCTGGCTACCGGTGCATCGTGGTGGGTGTGTGAGATGACCTTTAGAGCGCGATTCTGCTGCTAAAAAAGTCTTGCTGGCTCGTTGTCTGTTCTTGCTACCGTGTCTGATGCAGTGGGTGGAAATTCAGTGGAACCTGCTCGGAGGACGCGTCTTTTGTCTATTTGTGTAGCCGTACTACGTCAGCCTTTTCGTGTGGCCGTAACCAAAGGACAGGACAAATGCAACGAGGCGATAGTGGCCATTGCATCTGCTGGGCGACGCTGCATAGAAGATCTTGGAGCACTCTGCGATGGGTTGGTTCAATCATGTCATACCTCAAACTACTTATCGAGAGTGGCGCGAAGCCTCCCTTACGCCATGTAAGGCCCCGATGGTGAACATCCACCTCTGTCGGCCCAATGCTTGTAAGAATGGCCTTCCTTTTCAATGATGAACAACTAGTGGCCACGGCACGCGCAAGCTGGTACCTGCGAAGCTGAGATGTCGAGGTGGCCTTTGATACGTTATATAATAGGTGGTGCTGGCAAGTGAGGAGTGCTGACCATTAATCAGGACAGCAGGAGCACAATTACATGGTCCCAGTAATCACACTTCCACAACGCAATTTTAGAGTATTTTAGGCCATGATCTGCTGCTGCTGCGTCTGTCCAGCGAGCGTGCTGTTCGAATAACCAATCCTCGGCAGATCCCTAAGCCAAAGTCTCGGATTCCAAGGCCACGTCCTGTCGTCGAAACCAACCGGGCTGACACAATATCACTCAGTGGGTTGTATTCTTCGGAGTCCAGGGCGTCGACGCCATCGAGTCGGATTTACAACCGTCGCACCTGTGGAATGGAGCTTCAAAACACTACGACATCAACCGTTTCTGCGATTCGGTTACCCAGGGATGAGTTAGCTGAGGGAGCACCTCGTTTTCACTTTCCGACCCATGAGACTTTCGTCTTGGTCCAGGAGCAATCATCACCTCGTGCTTTCTTTCTCAGATGAACTCGGTCCTGGGCCTCTGTCCTGTATGCATCGAGTACTCTCCTTCCCTACCGCTATTGATACTGTTCTGGTCTCGCCGAGATGCGGCTCGCTATGTGCTCCCACGGTCAAAGTCGGAATGTGACAACATCTCCACGTAGACACGCTTCGATCGGTGTGGCTATCAAGTGACGAAACTCGCGCTGAGGACCGAGAGCATTGAAAGCCTTGTAGCTTGACGAAGCCCAGCCTGCCAGTGGTTTCTCTACTTGGCTCTCGGCTCTCGGCTACCGACACAGCGGTCCCAGCTTTCTGGCTCGACTGTGGCGACCACAAGCGGCCTGCACGATGAAATGTTTATTCTGGTGGTCTCACCAGATCGCGGAGTCAGCGAAGGATTCCAGAACAGGAGTTGCTTGCAAAGAAGCAAAGGAAACCGCTGCCCGAGAAAAGTGATTCGGTGATGCTCGGTGTCAGTTGCCCGAAACCGGCCTTGCCGGCTGATGACGGTTCCAACGAGACATGCGCTTCTGCCAATTCCCGGCACGTGGAGCTGAGCGTGGTCATGCTTCAATACTTGTACATACCGCAGGATCCTTTTTTGCGTAAGGCCGTACAAGCCATGTCTCTACCGTACTATCTGAAGCTGGGGAAGCTCGCCTGTATGTGCGGTGGTCTGACTACACCCCCGCCCGGAATTGCTTCGACCTTGTTGCACAGCAGGAACAGGCAAAGCTGGGAGTTATTTGATGTTCGTACTCAAGCCACGAGGCTCTAGAATCGCAGGTGCACAATCCCCAATAACGAGATGCAACGGCGATCAGGGCTTCCAGATCTCAGTGATTTGCCATGCAGAGACTGGACTCGGGTTGGAAGGCGACACGATTCCGAAGCACTATCACACGTAGGCGATTGGTTGGGGCTCTGGACGGTGAAAGCCGCGTGCTAACCATAACATCAGTGACCAGGTTATGACCTAGGCAAGGTCATGGCCCAGGTCCACACAAAAATACGACTTTCCCGAACAATCTTTTCGACGGCAACTTTAGCGACGTAAATAGCGAAAAAACATCAGTTAAAACCCGTTACGCGCACGGTTTTGACTACGTTAAAGAATAATAAAATTAGTATACGGACGTAGAGAATAAACGAGAGAATTATATAAAATACCTAGTGTAAACTTCTTCGTAGTTACGCTGTAGTGATAGAAGCATTTTGAACGTAGGTAGCTGGGTCATAACGTGGTCACTGATGTTACAGTTGGTGCATGAAGACTACTACGATGCGAAAGGCGGGGTCGTCGAATCAAGTGCTACGAAGAGATCGTAGTCACAACGCGCCTAGTCAGGTCATGTCACAGGAAACAGCGATACTTGCAGGAGCCGGCAATGATGATGCAGAGCTGCCGCCGCGTTTTGGCAAAACTATGCGCTGCCACCTGTTCAGGCCCACCATAACTCTCAAGTCCCGTCACCCATATGGCCAAGATACAGCCTTTGGCTGGAAACTTCGGAAGCGCGGGGAAACTAAAACTCTATCCTTTTGCAGAGGTGAGCCGTGAGTGTTGCGAGGCCTGCAAGTCGAAGTCTTTGTACACGCCGAGACATTGTATGTTTTGGCAGCCATCAGTCTTGAATGATACTGGCTGTCATGAAGAAAACCTGTGCAACGCTCAAACCACTCGCGGCAGCGATACCACGTTACGTTCGCAAAGGAGCCTCCATAGCGTAGGCGGTTAGTCTCACCAAATTCCCAGCCTCATTCCCCGCTTAGGGCTTTCTGGATTAGTGTGCGGGCATACTTCCCGTCTAACTCGTCACAGCTGCTCAAATTGCTGGGCTCGGACAGTTCGCTTGCTTCGAGGGACTGACATGCTTGGTGCAACGGCCGTGATACCCCGTAGCGCTTGAACGCTACTAGTATCAGTCAGCCTCGGCATCAGAGTTCGTTCGCAGCATCCACTCGGATCCTCTTCGATTATTCCCTTGTTCCCGCTACTGTAGTCATAGCTAGAGCAGTTCGAACACCCGATACCATACCGAACCAGGCACCGAACACACCGAGCGGCTGTCTTAGGACTTTGTTCACCGAACCTACCAAATCTTGATGCGTATCAGAGTACCTCACTACCAGGAGCCCACCGACACCATCTTCGTGCCACCTCCGGACAAGACGACCTTGCGGAGAGTTATACCAATTAGGAACTTGGGGTGCCCGGCTGGCACAAGCCCGCATACCGAAAGCTTCTGGAAGCTGGTGGCTTTAAGCGGAAGCTAAAATGACAGCACTTATGCACAACTGTGGCGCTATACAATCTGGCCCATGTCATGTACCTATTGTCCGTGCCGGGATCCTAGAAAGGAATATGCAAGATCCTGGTCTGTACCCCTCCAGGCCTCTCATTTCTGGTATATAGCCCCTACCCTGCAGCTTCTTACTTTCTCTTTTTAAAGGTAAGACAAATCTGCGTGATCCTTAAGTCTCGACATCGATTTGCTTTCATAAATTGTATCCCAACGTCAGCGAAGAATACCGTGGAATCAGGACTATGAAGGACGATTATTCTCCTTCCTCATCACCAAGCACACACAACGAAAACATGGGCGAAGACGGAAGAAATTACAGAGCTACCTCAGTGGCCGGCTTAACGCCCCTACAGCAGCACGGTCCCGTCATCGACCACAAGATACCACAAGATGATGTTGTACAGGCTCAGCCGGATCTCGCATGGAGTAGGGTGAGGCACTTCATGAGAGAGCCATTTTCCGAGTTCCTTGGTAAGCACATCAAATTGGAGGCGAGTGGCTTGGGCTTTGCTGACAATCCGGATAGGCACATTCATCCTCATCATGTTTGGAGACGGCGTCGTGGCTCAGGTTGTCCTATCTGGCGGCGAGAACGGAGACTACCAATCTATATCATGGGGCTGGGGCCTGGGAGTCATGCTTGGTGTTTATACATCAGGTATCTCGGGCGCACATCTCAACCCAGGTAAGCCGCCCTTAAGAAAAACACATTCATACTCGAAGGAACAGCCGACATCTAAGGTTTCTTGCTTCATGTCTGAACGTCGCTAACCTACATTTAGCGGTTACCTTCGCAAACTGTGTTTTTAGAAAATTCCCTTGGAGAAAGTTCCCCGGTTACTTGTTGGCACAAACCCTGGGTGCTTTCTGCGCTTCGCTCGTTGTCTACGCCAACTATAGATCGGCCATTGACGTCTATGAGGGCGGCTCGAGCATCCGAACGGTCCCCGGCTACAGCGAGACAGCGACCGCCGGTATCTTTTGCACATATCCAGCCGAGTTCATGACACGAACTGGAATGTTCTTCTCTGAGTTCATCGCCAGCGCGCTTCTGATGTTCCTTATCTACGCATTAAAGGACGACGGTAATATTGGAGCTGGGCCTTTGACACCGCTTGGTCTGTTCTTCATCATCTTCGGTATTGGAGCCTGCTTTGGTTGGGAGACTGGCTATGCAATCAATCTTGCACGAGACTTTGGTCCACGTGTTGCTTCATATGCTGTAGGATACGGCAGCAACGTGTTTAAGGCTGGAGGCTACTACTTCTGGATCCCGATGGTTGCACCATTTTTCGGTTGCACATTCGGCGGATGGCTTTACGATACGTTCTTGTTTACTGGAGAATCGCCAATCAACACACCAGGCGCTGGATTGCTAAGGCTGACACAGCCAAAGAGGAGTGTGTGGTCAAACACCTACGAGGAAAAGCACAACCACATGGCATAAAGATATGCTAGCATTCCGAGTGTCGAACTTCAGGCTCTCTTCTGTTCATTCCGTATCAGACTTAGCTACCTTTGTGCTAGATTCGTTGCACATAACAATTCAATTTTCGAAAGTTATGTCGTTCGCCGTACTCTTCGTCACAGTGGTAGTATCAGCCACAGCGCTGTATCCTTCCGTTCTTCCGGCTCACAATTTCCGCCAGGTTCCTTCGAATCTCCTTCGACCACAATGCCATTGCGCTACAAGTCACATGGTACCCATGTCGTCCTGGAAGCCGATCACTTCATCGCTGGTACTTACATCACTAGTCTAGTAAATGTTTGATTGGGGGTACCCCTGACGTCAACCGTTCCACCATTAGCGGCTGATGCTACGATAATCACGTCCCGATTGTCGATATCGACGCAGCTCCAGCTTTCCTCTCACGCTGTTGGCTTGGCCATGAAGTATATCGGTGATGGGCTCAACTAATTCTGACGTGACCATATCAAAGGCAAAGAACGTGTGAAGCTGTCGCGAACGAGTTTGACTGGCCCGGCCTGCCTTGACCGTGATCGCGACAAATTGCCCTTGTTCTTGCCTCGAGCCAACTCATCCACGATGTAGACAGAGAAATGCTGGACACTGGCAGACCAATCATGCTCAAACTGTCGGACCTCGTGCGTGCATGCTTCCGCAAGCACACTGCTGTCCTTAACCATACTCGATGAAACCCGTCTGTTGCTGATATGCATAGGACAGCGAAGGCCATAGCGTTCGATGGCCGGGTTTATTGCACTACTGTCAAGACGATCTAATATCTGGCGCACTCGACTGCCCGCATATCGCTTTTGGACACTAGCGAACATTACGCCTGAGCAGGGCAAGGAAAACGCTGTGTGTAAACTTAGTAAGGAAAAACCACGAGGTGCAGCGTCTTTGCAGGAGGATTATAGTCTGCAGGTTGAGCAACGATGTGTGAGAATGCCCCATGGATGATACGCATATGTCAATAGAGGCCATGACCTGCACAGATGCCATGCACGTCTCAACGGGTGGTGTGTACCTTCATTGTTGAAGTGAAAGCATATTTTCACTGCGATTCACCAAGCAACAACATTGCGGCGTCCAACATCATGGCCTATTCTTCGTCACTCAATGCGGATTACTCTTACGATGACAGACACTTCAGGAAAACACATTCGATACTGAGTCGTCCACGATGAGTGGGCAACGCTCGTTCACGGCCTCTGAAGCCGAAGAGGTGGTTGACGACAATTCGTCAGACATCTCAGACGACATTAACTTCGACGTCGGTAACAGTGATGGATACACGCCGGTGAGTGCCAGACAGCGCAGGCGTATTCCTCGACTAAAGGATCTACAGCCAGTTCTTGGTACCGTTGAAGAGTCTCCAGAGGATGAGATAGGGTCGAGCAGCACCTATGCCGACCTCATTTCGGAGGAGAACCGCAATGGCGAGCACCTGGTAAGTACTCCATTTGACCTACTCCGACTTCGTTCTGACCACGATGTCAGGCCACCATCCCTCAGAGCCCCTTCAGCGGCGAAGCTCAGCAGGAACAGGGCCAGAACGCCGCAACACAACAATTTCCAGCAGCGCCAATCTCATTTGACAATGCGATGGAAGCACTTCTTGTATACCATATCCTACGTTCGTTGCTTTATAGCACTAAGGTCATTGCAGTCTAAATACGAAAAGTCCTTCAATGACAACCTCGAGGATGATCCTGATTCTGGCGACGTCTTCGGGGCGACACTCCACAAAGATGTACGGTGGTGTATCACACATCCCAGTCGCAATCTTACAATACATACAGGAAGGTTCGACTGTCATTGAAGCGTATAAAGCTTCGAGCTCCAGCGTCCATCCAGTCATGGATCTGGCGTCAGTGAGAGAAGCTTTGGAAGCAGGTGTAGTCGATACTGAGGTTAGTCCTATCTCTACCTAAACAGTCCAGCTTTGACAGTACAGGATGCAAAAAGCGATAGCTCTGAGAGCTCGGACGATGGAAACTCTTGTTATCGTGACCGCGTTGCCGATGTAGCAGGTCGGCCACGCGGTGGTGACAGTACGAGAACATTTGTAAGAGCATCATCCAAGAAAAACGTCCACCAGAAGTCGATGGAAGAGCTAGATGGACCAAAGGATGCAGCGACGCAACAGACGCAGTTGCCCACAAACGAGGAGTCCGGCGTCGGCGGCACCCACAAACGACTGATGTACCAGTCTCCGACCGTTGCGGACGACGTATTCGAGGGAGCAGGACCGCCTGTCAGGAGTATTTTCCTTCAGTCTGCGCCGCAGACAGAGAACGACAGAGGTTGGAAAGGGCTATCGAATGACATGGAGATGGAGCAAGAATCTCTTCGGACCCCAGCGCCCACCGAAGACCTGCCAATTGAGCAAGCGGCCTTAGTCGACATAGACATGAAACAGCCGTCACTTCCTTCTCCACCGCCGTCGCCGTCGAAAGCGGCTTTGAACCATAATGCAACTTCGTGGTTGCGCACGCGACAGCCCAGCGCGCAGCCCAGATCCTACCAGCGCAACCAACCACCAGTGTACGTGTTCCAAGCTTCGCCAACTTTAGCTGTACCAATACGTAAACCCAGAAAACCCCAAAACCATACATTCCAGATATCATCGACGATTCATTGTTATGGAAGCGCGACTACTCTTCATCCAAGCATCCATGCCCCTGCCAGACAGCTAAGTAAAGTGCGTAACTATATCGAGATGGCAAATGCAACCTGGCTTAGGCAATACCAGATGGCCCTGAGACAGTACGGGATCGTTGCCTTCTTTGATCTACGCGCATTGTTCGTGAGCTGGGATATTGGCGCAAAGGCAACTCAAAGCGAGATCTTCAGACCAATCGAGTATGCAAAGTTCTTCAAAAAGGTTAAGGATCAGCCACCGAATACGAGGTTTCGGGTGATGCTTCATTTTGAGCACATAGATCCTGAGGAATCTGTGGGCATAGGCAAGCGGCGAGTGCTGAACGATGGGAAAGATCAAGCTGATCCTGATTGTTTCCGTGCCGTAGCGTAGTGCGTTAGGGCTTCACGGAACATTGAGGTCGTCTGCGCAGCACTGCACGACCAGGATCGATAGCTATTAGTGGCCTATCACGATACTCAGCTACGCAGAGTCTTCAGGTTTATTTGAGATCGAGGTCTAGCTGGCCGTAATCCAACGGGAAAATGCTAGTGTGCTAACATCGATGTGTACGGAATCTATGAGAGTCACTCCGCGGAGTAATGATCTGGTGTTATCGACATGGATACTACTGTATAATCGTGTACGAAAACCAGGTCAAACATGGTAACGAACGACACCTGCAGTGTTCTAGAACTTCACTCTTCGCCTCGGGCGTTTACATCTCAGATGAATCAGGCATCCACAAAATTTCACCAGGTCACTCTTCCTTGCGAGCAGCCCTAGCGTTCATGTGCTTGGCGACCCAGACCTACACCGTATATATAGTGAAACAACCAGTCCTCTAGTGACAATCCTGTGTTCCACGTCACATATACATCCTTACTTACCTACTATTTGGCATTCGAACCCCGCACTTTCTTCACCATAGATCAACAAGAACTGCTGCCCAAAAGGGCAAAAAAGAAATAAGATGAATGAAGCAATTGCCGGCTCCCACGGTAGGCCTATCGATCCCCTCCCAAGATACTCAACCGAGGGCCCGCAGCCGAACTGAAGGGCTTGTCCCGTTATATCAAGGGCGCTCAAACTAGACCAAGGGAGCCTTTTGCACGGTAGATGCAACGTGAGACGATTGTGGGTGGAAAATGTGGCAGTAGCTGATATATTGCTTCGTTGGCCGAAAAGTGGGGCCGCGCTCGGGCGGGATTGGGGGTTTCGGGGTGTCACTTGGTTGATTGCATACTGCACTTCGGGAAATACTTCATGACGATTTGTCGGGCAATTGTTGTTCTCTTGGACTGGACCGGTGGCGTGTCACTTCCGTGCCACAGCGATAATGATTGGTCGTTATGGATGGCTACGGAGGGAGTCGGTTGAGGTCTCTCTGGCCCATTCAATGTCATCTTGCTTGCTTGCTTGCTTGCATCAGTATTGTGGTAGATTGGGTCTGAGAGATAACAGCCGACAGCTATCTTCCCGCAAGATGCTCCCCGTGGGCTCTTGTGTAACGACTAGGATGGATGGGGTTGCGGTGTGCGTGCGTAGCTGCCGAAGCTACACTGCCTCATCGCGGCAAGATGCAACGCGCCACATCGTGCTGCGGCATGGAACAGCTCAAGACCAGCACAAACCTGAACACTTACTTTGGCTGTTATAGTGTTCACGTTGCTTACTCTACTCATCCTTTGGTCTCCCCAAATTGACACCTCGCTCTGTCACTGTCGAGCTCGAACTGGACTGCTTTCGTGTTATGTTTTATGCTCTGCCTGAGGTAGAGTAGTTTCTCATGGCGAGTTGTCTGACTCTTGAACGCTACTTTCCAGTATCCCCGTGACTTAGTCATATATGTCGGAGTGCCTGATATAGCCCTCTGCCTGCCGTCTTTCAAATACTGTGGCGCAGAGCGCGTCAAGTGCCGCGCCGTCTTCCTGTATGGTGTCCAAATGGCGATTGAGTTTCGGGGTTCCCTTGTCATTGTCACCAAAGTTCATGTTGCCCTCCTCGTTGTCAACGTCGATCCATGGTGTCGGAAGGAGCCCTTGGTCGAAGACAACATAGCGAAGCGGTGATAGAGTCGTAGTCAAGCGGTCAGGCCTGTCAAACGGCACATCTTCGTCCTGCGAACGTGGACGATAGATATGGAAGCGGAAGTCGGTCAACTTACGCAACTCCTTGCCGATGCATTCGAATACATCTTCCCATTTCCCTGGGTAATGGTAAGTTTCGTCGATTTCTGGCTCAAATCCGAATGCGGCAGATGGCAGCCTTGTCCAGTCGTGCTTCTTTACTTGCCACTCTGACATCCAGTCCCTATGTACGCGAAGATGTGATGCGATCATGCAGTTGTGAAGCCGCAGAGACTTTAGACTTTCCTGACGCAGTACCCAGTCCATACTATCCCCATGTGCGAGACAGTAGCGGCCAAGCACCAGGTTCTCAAGCTTCGGAAAGTGCAGGCCGTGGCCACAGAAATAGCCGGGCAGCGGCCCCCAGCAGTCGGGGAAAGAGATCGTAAGAGATTTAAGCTGTGATGCGATTGGTGCCAACCAGTGGTCGCGCAGGAAGGGCATGAAAGTGCGGCGTTCCTCACGTTCGATGTCTTGGTCAGGACCATGTTCATTCCATTCTTCACGAATGTGTAAGTGGAGGTGCTGGACATCCCGCATGACCGATGTGAAGGGCGTAGAAGACGTGATCTGTGGAGATGGCATGTTCTGCAGGTTATAGATTGTAAGCGTTCTTACTGGTAGGGCGCCTGGGGTCTGACGTCGTTGGGCCAAAACCTGGAAGAACTGCTCAAATATCTCGAACCTATGAGAAGGAGGTTCATGTCGGTTGCCATAGACATCGTCTTCTGCAGCACAATTCTCTGTAAAACGTAGACAGACTGAATCCATGCGTGGCAGCTGCGAGAGCTTACCGAGGCTGGTATAGAAATTGGCGTACTCGCTATCGCTGCAGTTGTCGGGGTCACCATCCCAATCGGCGAAGGAGTCAAACTCTGGCACTGGTCCGGTGTAAAGCATCGGGGTGTAAGTGGGGAATGGGGTGCTGTTGATTATCGTATGACGCACGTCGTGGCGCTGGTCACTGTCGACAAGCTTGTTCCACTTGTCGATGCCTGTAGCCGTTGGCGTCAGGGCAATGGTGTGAACAAGGCGCTTCGTGATGATATGCTTCCCTGCTCGGCCTGCGACTCGTGCTAGCATGATGAGATCTGCTATGGTCAAAGCAATGAGCTAGCACTAGGTTATTTGAAGTTTGGATGGCAAGTACCACAACGACCTTAACAGTATGGCCGTTCGCATACGACAAGTGCCAGTTTAGGGGATGGCTCGCAATAACCCCCGGGCATGAGACGTTGTCGAACGACCCAAATCGGACAGCGACTCTGACACTAGATGGTCATCATTGAGTGGCTATGCGTCGAAGAGAACGTAATTCATTTCTCGCGGACGCCACTGCTAACAACAACAGGACAGCACGGAAGCGCAAACCTAGAGCCGCAACCTAGACGATCGCCACCTGAGCATCTCTTCATTCACTACTGAAGGTCTTGAAGCGAACTGATAAGATCGCGTGCTGTAGCTCGTAATACCGGCAGATGTCGTTGACAGCGCTTGTCCAAAAAGTGTTCGCGAGCGTGTGGCCACCCCCTATTTCGGGAAGAGGTTCCAAACCATGTTTGCTATGTTTGCATTGGAAGTCCAGGTTGACATATGGTAACACCACCAACACACAATCGTGGTCATCCCCGATGGAGACCTTAATTCTCATCTTCAAGATTCCTTCCTAGCCACGGCAGAGACGGCTCCTCCTTAGTGAATGCAGTATGCATCGACATAGCGTTGTCCTGTACCCGCAGAGGGCCACACAACGGGTCTGTCGTTTTGAAAACAGCTGAACTCAGTGCTGCCGTAGGTAAGACTACCAATGTACTGGGCGAAAGCGTCATTCAAGTACGAGAATCCGGGAACACCGTAGGAGAAGTTATCACCTCGAGCTGATGACCCAGTATAGCAGCCATTGGTTCTGTTCCATCCACCAGCCCATAGGGTGCTGACGAGGAAGTCATCCGGCTCTTGCTCCCCTTGTGGTGCCCGTACGATGTAGGCCGCAACGTCCAGAAGCCCTTTCCACAGTGTACAAACCGTATCTGCTCCGAAGAATCTCCTTTCAGCACACCTGCGAGGCAGCGCACTGTACAAAGAAGGAAGACGAGGCTCGAGGCGTACGTCATATTGCTGTCATCGTAGGTGAAGAGATATGACCTCTGGCAGTAGACAGAGAGTGTTTGGTCGCAACGCTGATATGTTGCTATTCCTGACTGAGCATGCCGCAACTGGTGAGAAGCTGGCGGCTGTTATAGCCAAAGACGGTGGAACAAGCCTTCGTTCAATGACCGTTGCACCATCGCACGGTCAATTTCCTTGGATTCCAGATTGATTTCTGCATCGTGGACGACCAAGCAGAACGGACACAGCGGCTGCAGTACCGCCGAGTAACACTCAAATCTCGCAACCAATACTGATCGTATTGATCACCAGTTTCCCAGACAACTAGAGCAGATGGACATCCGCATGGTGCAGTTGTCCATGACGCGTGCTTGGGTAAAGAGTTCATGTAGGATATGCTTGTATCTGTGGACCGCCAGCAGTAGATGGCAACATGGGGATTGAGGCGGTACAAGCATTTTGGATCTCAAGCAGCAATGACTGATCCCGTTGCACATTTGCGTGCCATTACTCTGAAGCTGCGATTGCAGCCAAGACGAGGAGATGGGTCGGGTACGGCTACCTACAAGTAAGAGTATTCGCTAGCAAACAATGCTGACAGACCTATGCAACGACTTAGGAGATGCGACTAACCTAGGGAATATGCATTTCAAATTGTACTTGTGCTGCCACTTGCCACCTTGTTCATTGTAGGTGCCCTGTCATGACTCACCATCGTGCTCATCTCATACTGATGGATACCACGAAGTACTGGAGAGAACGCCGCGAGAATCTTGGCTTGGATGCAGGGAAAGAGGTGATCAATTCTCTTCGTACCACATCACATGCGAGGCTGTCAGTAAATATCAAAGGCCGAGCACGTTCTGGCGGACCAGAGTGGCTGGTCTGCCTGACCAAACTTGTGCTTGCAAGCGGCCACGGGAATGCTGCAACAGTTGGGGGTGGCAAGCGCCCATGAAGAGCACGAGACCGGCGACGCGCGTGGGAAAGTCGGTCGACACAAGGGCTGAATGGCAGCCACCAGACCGATATAGAACGGTGAGAGGCAGGTGTAGCGGGCACATGAAGTAGCAGTCACAATCATGCTTGGAGTCTGACTCAGTAAGTCATGACGCGAAATAGGCATGCGCGGGATCACGAGGCACTGACACGGAATTATAGTCCATAAATAATATTGGACACGCTAACATAAGCATGTGCTTCAATAGCTAGCACAACCTTTCCCAAAATGATGTGCGCACGAAGATATGCACTACTTGCTTGGGTAGCTAAGTATGGTCGCTGCATAGGTATCATAAATCACAAGGCAATTGGTTCGGGGACTCTGTGTGTCCTGGGTCAGAAAATCATGCAAAAATCACAAGTCTATCCGAGTCTTCCACTGGACCTGCTCAATCATAGCCCATTCGTTCAAGAACGCCAATGCAAAATTCGTTGCTTCGAAAACATTCGTCGATACATCGAGTGGCAAGTAGAAGTCCTTCGTAAGCTCTTTCGGATTGAGCTTGTCTGGGTTTCGTTTGCTGTAGTCGTTCGTGCGTCTCGACCATGTGCCAGGATACTGCTCCTCAATAACCTCATATGGTAAAATCCTGGAGCTCTCGAGCCATGCAATTTTGAGCTCTTTTGAGTTCTGGACGAGCTCATCGCGAAGCTCTAGAAACGACTTTTGCTTCTTAGCGCTGTCGTCTGTCCTGGTATTACCATCGCTACCCGGTGTAGGAGCAGAGCCAATATGATCATCCGGCAGAGTCTCCTTCGAAAGCCGCTTGATGTGTTCCTGATGCAGGAACTGTCGGCACACAGCACCAAGCTGCACAACAAGACCATGCAAATGTTTGTAGGGACGAGACTGCTTCCAGACCATGACGTGATATGGCAGGATCGTGGACCAACCAGCGTCAGCATTGGGTCGAGCTTGAGCCAGAGCTGCAGAATTAAGCATGAAACAAAGCAGTGCTTCGATGAGCAGAACCACACCCTGTTGCTTGTTCTTGCTACCACCCTCTTCCGCTAGCTTCGAGCCTTCCTTCTTAAGAATCCTGCCAAGCTGAAAAATCCTGGTGTTGAGGTCGGTCCAAGCGGTGTGTTCGTCGTTCTTGGCCGGAGTAGATGTTGGCGCAGGGGATAGTTTGGGCTGCGAAGACTGATTGACAGCTACTGGTGTCGAGGTACGCGCAGCCTCCTGTGAGGGTGTTCGAGCTCCGCCAGTATCGGTGGACGCCACTCGCTGCATAGTGACAGACTTCAAATCCTTCTTAGGGGTAGAAAATGTCGATTTGGGCTTCGCGATGGGCACAGGAGATTTACCAGCTACGTCTGGTCTTGGGGTGGAAGGCCGGTCGTTTCTGACTGGTGGTTCGAGGGAAGTTGCTACAAACTTAGGCTTCTTCGCAGGAGGCTCAGGAGTTGGTTCGGCAGGACGTTTTTTCTCTGGCTTCGGTGCTTCTACCTTCGCAGGCTGTTTCGACGAGGTTGTCGGCTCTCTCTGTGCGGGCTGAGTCTGCTCTCTCTTAGGTCGCGGTGCACCGAGCTTCAACAGCATCTCAACGCGCTTGCGATTCTTTTTACCATAGCGTAACACAATTATGTGCCGCTGCCTCGGCTTTGGGCTTGCTGTTCTGCCATTGGCAAGGGTAGCATTGACTTTGGCGGCCGGTGTGGACAGCGGCCGAGCAATGGGCGAGGCAACCTTGGCGACAGGAGCTGCAGGCTTAGCAGAGAGTTGACTGTCAGAACGGACACGGGCAGGAGACGCGTCTCTCACAGCGCTGTCAGCCTTCCCATCAGGCGGTCGAGCTGGAGAGTCGATACCTCTCAAGACAGCGCGTACTTCATCGCTTCGTTGAGGTACTGCAGCAGCCGCCTTCTCAAGGGCTTGGGGTAGTTTGGGAGAGAGTAGAACCGGAAGACCTCTAGGCTTCGGCTTCTTCTCGGGCGTCGGCATATCTGGCGAGAGGAGGTCAGGTAGAGCCTTCTTTTCCACAGGCTCTTCCTTTGCTTTCGGACCGTTGACATGTTTCAGAGGCATTTTGTTGTCTTCCTCTTGGGACAGCCGGCGCTTCTTTGCCGGTCGCTGAGATTCTCTATCATTCTGCGTCGGTTTCTGGAGAGAAATTTTGGCATCTGGTTTGGTTTCTCGCACCGGCGGCTTGGGTTCTACCACTGTTGGTTCCGGCTTAGGCTGAGCATTTGCCTTCGGCTCCTGGTCTTGTCTCTTTGCATCTGTCTCCTCCTTGTGACTTTTGATGGCCTGCCTCCGGATATCGTCAGCTGGGCGTCGTTCTGGAGTGTTAACAGCACTCTTGTCCTTCGTCTTGTAATCTTTCAAGCTGATTTTCTTCTTTGGCGCGGCATCGACTGGAGTTTGAGGTCTGCTGGGGAATTCGGACTGCGGCGTCGGCGCATGCGCAAGGAGTCTCCCATCATGGTCTATCCTGTCACCGTCTGCCTTCAGCAACGCCTCGTCATCGTCGAGGTGGCGCAACAAGCTCATATATTGGAGCTGCTCTTCCTTCCTGACAAAGGGTGTGTTCAGATACCACCGGTTAGGATCGGTCGTGTGTCTTCGGTAAGGGAGATCGGAGGGTATTGTGAGCACATATGGTTGCTCCGGCAAGATGTGATTGCTCAAGTCAGTTATCCTGTTGTCAAATTTGGCGAAGGGATTTGGTAGCCTTGCGCCGGCCGGTCGAGTCTGAGAAGATGGTTGACTTTGTGACGATGCTGCCAGAGTTGATTGCGACATGTCGCTTCACGGCTATGTCACAGTGTGTGAACTTCAATAAAGTCCTGAGCAATGCCGTGACGGAGGCTGCGACATCGAGTACCACTGCATCTAGCGTTTGCGCATTGTGAACTCGCCGCCGTCCCGTTCGTACAGGCCGACCGCAATCGCCGAGTGATTCTTGCCCCAACCGTCACTTCGTGTTCAAGTTGACGATAGTGCTTATGCGATATGAGAGTGTTGTCACGATGAGGTCAATCGTGTGGCTTGTGAGGCTGTCTCGTTAAAGCACTGGCACGCCTGGCGCAGGTCTGTTCGCCAAGTTGCGCCGGCCTGGGATGAGGAGGTGCAGGTGGGATATGACGATATCACTGGCGCGTTACTGGGAGGATCCTACCAGGATAGTCGAGGAGCCGCGATTCCTTTCTTGAGTCAAGGCTATGTAGGTAGATTCACAATTCGCTCTACTCCAGACGAGGGTAAATGTGCAGCGATGAGAGGTAAGGTAAAGTCAGTGCAGGTGCTGGCTCGATTATTGAGTCGGCAAGTTGGTCAATCGCGGACCTCCGCTAAGCTTAGAACGAATGGACATCGCCCTAGACTTTGGCGCCCTCTGCCTCCAGTGGGACAAAGAACAGGCTAGAGTCATCCTGTATGAGTCGGGCCGCTACCGGAACTTTTGTGCAATTCTGGGCTTGGTGCTACCGAGAGGTGCCTGGCTTCATCCCTCACTTTGCTTTCATGCTGAACCATACTTAAGGTAGGTCTGCTACGATTACACATCTTTGAGGTCAGGGACAGCAGCCCCATCTTCTCAGTGCAGCTAGCCAACACGGCCGCTCTGATAGCCAAGATCGCCATCTCATCTACCAAGATCTATCACGTTGCGTCCCAACATCTGCTGCCAAACATGTTCATCAATCAGCGTCCTGGCCAATACGCCCATATTGGCCTCTGTTACTCTCGCTTCCTTCGCGATTCCTCGTCCGCGACACCATCCGTCCAATCCAGCCACCAAGCCCTTCACCCCCGTTTTGGCTTCTGCCTCGCTTCTGAATGGGCTTCCCATCCGCACCTATCTCCATATCCGGCGGATCAATATCAAGCCCAGGTATCGCATCATTGGCTCCGAAAACACCAAGCTGTGGCGAGCTCCTCCGAATGTCCATAGATGCGGGTGAACCAACACCCATTAAAGACCCTCTTTCAGCCTGTGTGCTTGGCGTCGGCATCGCGGTAGTAGCATCGCCAAACAAGGCGTTCATATCTTCCAATCGAACATTGGCCGTCTCTGGGTAGACGAAGTAGACTATTGCTGTTAGTTTGCTGTCGGCATATCAGGGCTTTCGGTGTGACTTACCAAGAACGAAACTGACGGCACAGAAGAAGGCGTGCAGCAGATACAGACGCCACTTGATGACCTCCTGAAGTATAGGCGTCATTTCCCCTACAAGCCAGTTGAACGCCCAATTGCTTGCTGTACTTAAACTTGCACCCTTCGCCCGAATGCTGAGCGGAAGGATCTCAGGAGGATAGAGCCACGGAATCGGTCCCCAACTGGCACCGAATGCTGCGTTGTAGATCATGACGAAGATAACCACCAGCGTCGGAGTCCACCTTACGTCGATGAAAAGGAAGTATGATATCAATGATAATGAGATGATCATCGCAACTGCTCCCGAGAGCAAGATCGGTCTCCGTCCCCAGCGGTCGACAAGGTACCAGGGAGGGATTGTCGAAGCAAGGTAAGTCATGGAATTGATGCCAGTCATCAAAATCGCGTCGCGGCCAACCCATCCAGCTGATTCAAAAACCAAAGGAGCGTAATAGGAGATGACGTTAATGCCGTTTAGCTGAGCAAAGGCTTGAGCTGACATGGCGATAAAGACCCGCTTGTAGTATCTTTTGAACATGTCACTGTATGATCGCTCCCCTTCCATTCGCTGCATCAAGACGTTCATCTTGATCTCACGGAACTCTTGGCGTGCTTTGTCGTTGTGGATATCGCCCTTGCCATACAGATTAGCGATGACGACGATGCCTTCCTCATCGTGATCATTGTCAAGTAGCCAGCTATGCACAAGTTAGTGACTTCACACGGAGGCTGGATGATGCACATACCGTGGAGATTCGCAAATGATTAGACTGCCGAAGCCGAGTAGAGCGCCCATCACACACTGCATGAGCAAGGGAAGCCGCCAGGCATAGTCGCTCTCGATGTAGCTGCAGAAGTAATCGACCCATACACTTGCAGCATAACCGGTGATGTTGCCGGTGAACTCTATGCACGCGAGCTTCCCACGGTTGTGCGGCGGGCTGATCTCCGACTGGTATACAGGCACAATAGTTGAAAGCGCACCCACCCCAAAACCAGCAATGATACGACCCAGCATCATCATGGGCATGCCATTAGCGAAAGTTTGGCATATGCCGCCGACGAAGAATATCATAGAACCATAGAGGATCGTCCTCCGACGCCCGATGATATCACCTATGCGCCCGACGCTGATGGAGGATATGAAAGCGCCGACCTCGAGGATGGCGACCATGGTGCCGATCTCGGCGCGTGTGGGCTGGTTAAAATAATCCTTGAAGAAAGGGCCACTGATGGTGTCAGTACTCGCTGGGCTTGTTGCTTCTTGGGAGGGTCTCGTACGTGATAATGCCGGACATAACACCCTGATCATATCCAAAGAGGAAGACACCTAATGAAACGAATACGCTTGTAAAATATCTGTTCTGGTGCATCAGCATCTAGCTCTTCGGGCTCACAAGGTACGACATACAGAAGTGGTTTGCCTACCAGACCCCTCGATCGGGCGGCCTGGGGATCTGAGGGCGCCATGATGAGTGCAAGGAGCTTTTCAGCCCTGCTTATCTGCCTCGGAGGAGGATTGGGTATGGATATCGCCTCTTTATCGACGCCAGTGTTCGTGTTCTTTCCTTCTGAATGGTCTTGATGTCGGAAGGTGACCCTTTTTGTCCGTCCTCCGCCCCGTCCGCTGGTGTTGAGATTGCGACCTTCGGTGTTGAGAGGATCAAGCTCGATGCGGAGAGGGTCCTCCTCGTCAGCTAGCTGTTCTGCGATGTCTCCAGTGTCACTCCAGAGCGAGAAGTCGTCGGATTCTGTAGCTGAAGAGTACGACCTTTCCCGCCTGGAACCGTCCTTCTCGTCTACAGTGGAAGTCAAGGCAATACCTGCTTCGTCGGTAGGCTCCGAGTGTTGTCGACGGTGGAGGGGGTTAGAAGATCTGCTTTTGGGAGCAATTTTGACGGTGAGGGCAGTCTTTAGACAGCCCTCTAGGTCTCAAAAAGGAATGTGATGTTGAAGCAGGCCCCGGCCGGTAGCGAGGTGGACACCCCAAAAAGGCTGGAAGTGATCGGGTACGGGCGCAGGATGAGGTCTGATGGGCTACCCTCGTGGGTGGCTCGCGTCAAGTGCTGTGGAGTAATATGACAACTAAATGCAGAATCTGCACAAATTTGGTCATCCAGATTGTGAGCACGGGCGAAGGTCACCAGGAGAACATCAACGGCCGACCTGCAGTGATCATCCGGGCAGATAAGGCCAAGTCTCGTTGCGCGCTGAGATAGGCAAGTACGGCCTGCAAGGGTTGGCCGTCCTGCAGCTGCGGTGCGAGGTCAAGCCGAACAATGTCCATGCTGCTTCCATTCTAGCGTAGTACTTCACCTCTAACTTAGATTCATATCTGACTGCGTTGAACTTCGTCTTCCGTAACGAATTGTCAGTTACTGCGAAGCTACTCTGTAATCAGCACTACTATCAGCGGTGCTTACCTGACGTGTCCACATGTCCTCGAGCCATCCGCTGATAGTCGGTCTAACTTGGACGTATCAGTGTGGTTAAGCTAGTACCAGAAGAGTTTTCGGCCTGAGGCAGCAGATCATCCCAGTACTAAGTCTTCGTTAATTTTTGTCGTACAACTTGAAGGCAGACATGGAATCACCCAGCATGTACCCCTAAATGCATCAAGTAAGCTAGAAAACCATGTCAACGCTACAAGTCGTTACGCTGCCAGGCACAGAGGCCTTCTCGGAGTTTCGCAGGCAGGCACTTTCTCTACAAGCAGAGATTAATGACATACAAGGACAATTTATTCACTATGTTGATCTCCTACAGCCACTTGACGAAAATGCTTCTGATCTTCTACATAAGCTCCTAGTGCACGGGCTTGAAACAAAAGATGTGGGCGAGGGCCCTGGCGACAAGACTTTTTACATCTTGCCGAGGCCAGGCACGATTTCACCCTGGAGTTCTAAAGCCACCAATATTGCCCAGGTTTGTGGTCTTCGCCAATACGTGAGACGAATCGAGAGAGGGATCAAATTAGTCATTAGACTCAAAGATGGTCAGAACGACCTCACTTCGAGACAGCTTGATTTCCTTCACGACCGAATGACAGAAAAGGTTTATGAAAGCGAGCCGAATCTAGCGGAAGAATTTGTTACACAACCTGCAAGGCCTCTGCAAGCATTTGATTTGACGAAAGATGGAGCCTCTCCACTGGATAAGCTACAAGAACTAAATAAGACATTAGGATTGGCGCTTGACGCTTCAGAGATACAGTACCTGGCTGATGCGTACTCGAAAGATGGACCAGTCGCACGTAAGCCCACTGATGTCGAGCTCTTCATGTTCGCGCAGGTCAACTCCGAGCACTGTCGCCACAAGATATTCAACGCATCGTGGACGATCAATGGGCAGAGGAAAGCCAACAGCTTATTCGGCATGATCAGGAATACGCACAAGGTCAGTCCACTGGGGACGGTGAGTGCTTATGAGGACAACGCTGCTGTTCTTGAAGGCTTCAAGGGTACGCAATGGTGTCCAAGTACGAGCACAGGTCAGTGGCTGCCAGTCGATGAGCTGGTACCATATCTGGCCAAGGTCGAAACGCACAATCATCCGACCGCGGTATCTCCTTTCCCTGGTGCAGCTACTGGATCAGGAGGAGAAATCCGTGACGAGGGTGCTGTAGGGAGAGGTTCGAAACCGAAGGCAGGACTCGTTGGTTTCACGGTCTCAGACCTTTTGATCCCTGGCCATAAACAACCATGGGAGCTAGAATATGGAAAGCCTGCCCACATCGCTAGCAGTCTTGACATCATGCTCGAGGCACCAATAGGAAGTGCTGCTTTCAACAACGAGTTCGGCCGTCCGTGCATTAATGGCTACTTTAGAACCCTCCTGTTGCAGGTGGATGTCGACAACGAGCAGAAAGAAGTCAGGGGATATCACAAACCCATCATGATTGCGGGTGGTGTTGGTACAGTCAGACCCCAGCTTGCGTTGAAGGACCCAGACATTGTTCATCCCGGAGCTCATCTGATTGTTATGGGCGGCCCAGCCATGCTCATCGGTCTTGGCGGAGGTGCAGCATCGAGTGTCACTTCTGGCTCCGGATCAGTAGACCTGGACTTCGCAAGTGTACAACGTGGCAACCCTGAAATGCAGCGACGCGCTCAGGAAGTCATCAATGCATGCTCCTCCCTCGGCAAAGACAGTCCAATCCTCTTCATCCACGATGTCGGTGCTGGTGGATTATCGAATGCCCTGCCAGAGTTAGTCAAAGATGCAGGTTCCCTGGGAGCGAAGTTCGAGCTTCGAGATGTCGATAATGCAGACGGAAGCATGAGCCCCATGGAGATTTGGTGTTGTGAAGCACAAGAGCGATATGTCCTGGCTGTCGCACAAGATGGGCTCAACAAATTCAGAGCGATTGCTGATCGCGAGCGATGTCGGTACTCGATAGTCGGCCAGGCGACTGGCCAGAAGAACAACCCTGAAAACAAAATGATCCTGACAGACCGTGACCACGCGAGCGGCCAACAACCAATAGACCTACCTATGTCTGTCCTGTTTGGCAAACCACCCAAAATGAGTCGAGAGGTTCACAGTCGTAAGACGCATCTACCAGCCTTCGACAACAGTCTCATGAGCTACATGCCAGATCCATCATCAGGAAAGGCCTTCGACGTGGCAATAACCCGGGTGCTGCAAATGCCTGCTGTGGGATCTAAATCCTTCCTTATAACGATTGGCGATAGGACAGTTGGCGGCTTGACGGCCAGAGACCAGTTTGTTGGACCATGGCAAGTCCCAGTAGCAGATGTCGGCGTTACCGCTACGTCACTCACACATGGTATCAGAACAGGCGAGGCAGAAGCAATGGGAGAGAAGCCCACCCTAGCTTTGATCTCATACGCTGCTTCAGCCCGCATGGCAGTGGCAGAGTCTCTCATGAACCTCACTGCTGCCGACATCAAAGAGCGCTTGACAGAGGTGAAGCTCTCCGCAAATTGGATGTCCGCGGCTAGCCACCCCGGCGAGGGTGCTGGTATCTACGAGGCTGTTGAAGCAATAGGCTTGCATTTGTGTCCTCAGCTCGGCATTTCTATACCAGTGGGTAAGGACTCAATGTCAATGAAGATGCGCTGGCAGGACAGTGAGAGCAAAGAGTATAAGGAAGTCACAGCGCCGCTCTCACTGGTCATCTCAGCGTTTGCTCCTGTAATGGATGTGACCAAGACCTGGACACCTCAAGTGCGTCGATACAATGAAGTAGGTGAAACGAGTCTATTCTTCGTCGATCTAGGCCTGGGTCACAAAGCTATGGGTGGCTCCATCCTCGCACAGTCCTTCAAGCAGGTTGGAAACGAATGTCCTGACATCAGAGACGTCCAACTCCTCAAGGACTTCTTCGACGCTACCCAGAAGCTGCACGAGCAAGATCTCGTGCTAGCTTACCACGACAGAAGTGACGGCGGCCTCTTCACCACCCTCGCCGAGATGTCTTTCGCAGGCCGCTGCGGCATGAGTATCTCCCTCGAATCGATCTGCCCATCTCCGGAACCACAAGAGATCATTCCCACCCTCTTCAACGAAGAGCTCGGCGCAATATTCCAAGTCCGCAAAGCAGACGAGACAAAATTCAAAGCCTGCTTCGCCACCTGCGGCCCACCCCCTGGCCTCATCCACAAAATCGGCAGCATAGGCAAAGAATCCTCCGCCAAGCAGAATCTATCCGTCTACTGGCGCGCCAAACTCATCCACCGCGCCTCCCGTTCCTCCCTCCAACAAACCTGGTCGAACACCTCCCACTGGATGCAACAGCTCCGCGACAACCCTACCTGCGCCGACCAAGAACACGACAACATCAACGACGACCTCGACGCAGGCCTAACGCACAACCTCTCCTTCGACCCCAAAGCCCAACTCACACCGGCCTACGCCACAGTCCTAAACTACATCCGCCCCACCAGCAAACCCCGCGTCGCCATCCTCCGCGACCAAGGCACAAACGGCCAAGCCGAGATGGCGTTCGCGTTCCACACGGCCGGCTTCGCCGCCTACGACGTCCACATGACAGACATCCTCTCCGGCCGAACCTCCCTCACATCCTTCCAGGGCCTCGCGCTCGCAGGAGGCTTCAGTTTCGGCGATGTCCTAGGCGCGGGCCAAGGCTGGGCGAAATCGATCCTCTTCCACCCCTCCGCACGGTCCGAGTTCGAGACCTTCTTCAAGCGCGCCGACACCTTCACTCTAGGCGTCTGCAACGGCTGCCAAGTCCTGAGTAAGCTGAAGGAACTGATACCGGGCGCAGAGACCTGGCCCAGCTTCGAGCGCAACGAGTCAGAACAATACGAGGCGCGCGTCTGCATGGTCACCATCTCCGACCCCACCCTCTCAACCACAGGCACAACGATCGAGCGGCTCCCGCCCAGCGTCTTCCTGCACGGCATGGACACGAGCTCGCTCCCCATCGCAACCGCCCACGGCGAAGGCCGCGCCAATTTCGTCTGCAACGTCCCGTCCGCCACCCTCGCAGCCTCAGGCAAGGACTCCCTCGTCGCACAAAACTCCCAACTCGCACGCGAGTTCGTCGCGTCTGGTCTCGCGCCACTGCGATACGTGGACAACAACACGCTGAAGCCGACGCAGAGGTACCCGTTCAACCCGAACGGATCGCCTGAGGCGATCGCCGGTGTGCGCAGTCAGGATGGGAGGGTATTCGCGCTGATGCCGCATCCTGAGCGGACGGTGCTGGGGGCGGCGGCGGGGAGTTATGTGCCTGAGAGTAGGAGGGAGGAGTTTGTTGAGCATGGGGGTGCTTGGATGAGATTGTTTAGGAGTGCGAGGAGGTGGTGTGGGTAGAGGGGAAATTGAATTGACGAAGCTACTGTGTGCAGCAGGTGAGAGGACCGAGTAAGGAGGTTGTTTCGAACACAGCAGGTATTCTAGAGTACGTTGAGCATTCAATACATTATTATGCATTATTTGTCCTTCACAACTCGTAGTTTCTAATCCATTTACAATGCTATAAAAACTGTTCATACAATGTAGAACGCATGTCGCCGCACACAGTGCGCAGTCGCTAAAGCGTTTCTCACCTTTGTCTATTGCACATATATCCAATGAACGCTTCTACGCTCTTGCGATCTATTTTCTTGTACCATAAGTAATGCACGACTCTGTAGTCGCTCGTTTCGGACGCGTTGGATCCTGCGAGAAGCCCCGTCCGTGGGCCTGCTCACGCTGTGGTTCTCAGGAGAACGAATAGAGATGTTTCGCGTCCTCATCGTTCGGCCTCGAAGCATCGTCTAGACTCGCGGCGGTCTTCCCAACCTGGGGTAAAGTCGGAGGAATTCGACAATTTCCTGTTTCTTAGCACACTTTTCGGCTTTCTATGCCTTTCGTGATCGAGTCGTGGGTCCAGATAGTCCAGTGGTAACTGCGCCGTTGTTTCGCTTGTCATCGATGGATGCAACGCTGCCTTCCGCACCCGGCAGAGGGAGGTCCTTCATGGCAATCAGAGCGTCTCGGCCCGTGTTTCTTCTTGGTCGTCCCGAAGTGGTTCGATTTTTGTATGTGGCGAAGTAGAATGAGATGAAGAGAAGGAGGTAAGAGCTTAGAATAACGACACCGGCGATTGCGGCAAACTCTTCACCGGCGCATCGACCGGCATTTGGCATCCAGGGGAAGTAGACGCTCGTGAAGTAAGTGTACGAGGCGAAGTAGACGAAGCCCAGATCGACGATGAATTGGGTGATTTGCATGATTGTGATGTATTTCTTCCACCAGATTCTGATACCTCGGGCGGATTGAAAGTAGTACCTAAAAGTCGTCAGTACTTGTCCTCAACGTCGAGTCTGGGTGCTCTTACCAGTACATCACGACGTGAACTGTCAAGTTCAGAGTGATAGGGACCCATGAGACTGCGGTGTGGCCAATAAGTTGAGTGTAGCAGAGTAGGGCGGTCGCACCGTGGTGGTAGGTATGGAGGAAGGTTAATGGCTTCTTCTTGAGGACGAGGAAGACGGTGTCAATGAGCTCGAGGTACTTGGTCAGATAGTTCATCTACGCGTGTCAGTCCTCTGATTCCGGCCTCTCCGAGGCATGATACTCACGTAGTACAGAGTGACCAGCGGCTTGGTCCAGCCGCCCTCGTAGCTGCAAATGGCGTGGAAAACACCACCGTGGACCAGGGTAGGCAAAAGCTGCTCGATGAAGAGAGCTAGAAGGCCACCACTTATTATGGTCAAGTACAAGTTGTGTACCATAAATGGACCGTTCAGCACATATGGTTTCCGGTTGCGCATCAGTTCCCGGCCTCCAAATATTATTATGTAGTATGCCACCAGCGCAATTATTGTCTCTTGCAATGTGGACATGGGCGTCTGGCCGACGTTGAACTTGAAGTTTTCCGGAGCATAACCAAAGATTGCTGCCCAACACTTGCTGAAGACTGGCCACAGTTTGATGCCAAATGGTCGCTCGAGGGTGGGCATACCCACCTCCACGTCTTTGAAATCGAACAAGTCTGCCATTGTGCCGGGGTGTTGGTGATATACGTGGACTTCGACGGAGCGACGTTGGAAAAAAGTGAATTCTAAAGGAGAGACTGAAGGAGAGAGGGTTGTCGCAAGTTGACAGCCTGCACGAAGTGAACAGCAACAGTGGGAAGTGGTGGAGGTGCAAGAACTGGCGTCGGCTGGGGTGGCAGTATTTGGTTAAATTGATTTTGTCTGCGCTGGGGTTTTCGACTTTCGACGTCCAGGGGAACCGCGGGTGTCCTGCACGAACTCTCAGGAACAGCACGCTTGTCTGAATTACCCACTAAGCCGCCCTGTTTCCTGAAACTCCGATTCGTCTATTCTTCTGGGTCAATCTCCCGAAGAGCGACAGCCGCCGTTTGTCGTATGTGATGCGATACACGCTCAAAAGAGATGGAGAGCGACCAAATACCATCCACATGGCACCGAGGCACTGCGCTGACTGATCTGAAGTCCAGCTTGAAGTCTGTTCATCTTCGAACGCTTGTGCTTCAGGAGCGGCCGGATCTCCAAATCCGAGGCACTAGGACGAATTGAGAAACAGGCAGGTCTACCGAACAGTCAAAGAGCGAGCCAGTCAGGAGGGCTCCATTTTCCAAGGGAAGGTGCAACCTTGAGCATCTGCGTAGCCGTACCTGCGCTGAAGGTCCAATCCCGCTGGCAAGCTCAATTTGGTGACTTCAAACTGAAGACTGAATACCAGTATACCTCTCACTTCCACTCCCTCTAACCCTTCCACCACCACAACCTGTAGCGATGGCTCTCAACGCTCTCCGGGCCGCTGCTCGCCCATCCTCATCGTTGTTTCGATCCGTTTTCCGAGCTGCTCCAAGAGCTGCACGTATAGCTCCTAGCACATCCACCATTTGCGCCAGGTCACCATTCACTTCCTCTGCCGTACAGAGAAGCGCGGACCACGGTGAAGAGACCTTCGAGGAGTTCTCACAAAGGTACGACTGGGCGATGCAGCTTCGACCACGGCTACCATACAATCCTGCGCATATCACACCACTTTTGGATGGGGAGCTTTGGGAGGAGGAAATTGACAGAAGGCTGACTGGTGCTTGATAGATATGAGGCAGAGTTCGATAAGGTGCAGGATGTCTTCGAACTCCAGGTAATATCGACTGCTGGTGAGGTCCGTCATTGGTGGTCTGACAAGTTGCAGAGAAACCTGAACAATGCGTTCGCATACGATTTGGTCCCCTCTCCTGGGGTGATCTCAGCTGCCTTGAAGGCTGCACGACGGGTCAATGACTTCCCAACTGCCGTCAGAATATTTGAAGGTACGACAGGTGGTCATTTCTTCATCTTCCGATGCCGATGCCATTACCACTGCCACTGCCGACGGGACACAGCTAACACCGGAAATAGGAATTAGAGCCAAGGTCGAAAACACACACCAGTACCAAGAGTATCTAGACGAACTGAAGCCGGTGCGGGAAGAGCTGGGCATCCTTTTGAAGGAGGAGTTGTACTCAACCGGAACCGACAGCCCATTCTACAACCCATAGACGACGCGGGACGGCATGTTGTTCTGAGCGCGAAAGAAGTCGTCTGGGACCAGCATATCATAGTCAGAGGTTGTGGATATGCTTTTCGTGTTTGCAATGATCAAAATCGATGTACAGCAACTCCTTCACGCTATTCCTGACCATCTAACCAGTCGAGACGATGTTCTTCATCTTCGCACGTCTTCAGCCCGTCTAGCGGCGTGTATCTCTATTATTGAGCCTGCAACGACCACACATGGACCACACTACCAGGAGCCAGCACGTAAACTGGAATGATCCATACCAAGGAGGACACGAATGTCCAGCAGACCCTCCCCGCTGGGTATGATTCCGACTCGCAAGCCTGGAAGAATCAGACTCTTCAGTGGTGGAAACTGTAAATATGACGCCCCGTGAATGTGTACCTCTACCGAGCACTCCAACCCCCTATCGTGGTGTATCTGGTACGTTTCCAAATCCCATATATACAAGCACGGCAGGAACCAAAGAATGTGAAAGCCACTCCTAACCCATGCCAACATATTTAAACCACAACGGCCTACAATCTTCCCTCTGCAACCAAGATTCTCCCGCATAGAACTGCCCGGCCTTACACCCATGGCACTTCGGCGAGTTCGGACAGTTGTAGAAGGGCACGTGGTTATACCCAATATCCTTGAACCAATGTATCTTGCTCGCATCCTCGAACAGGCCCAACGCAATAGCATGCACGGGGGCATCGCCCCACCGCTCATAGAAGAAACCCCCCGCTCGATCCAAGTGGCTGAAGTAATCCTCGTACGCCTGCGACCGCCAGAAACTCATATCCGCGATCTCGAAGTTCGTCCAGAAGTGGCATGTGCTGTAGCCGTGCGCTTTCATATTGATGTCTGGTCTGCGCTCGTTGTCGACGAGCCATTTCATCGCGTTGTTCTTCGCGAGATGCTCGGGGTGCGCGGCCAGGAACTTGATCGTCTCGGGCCAAAGACTGGGTATTGACTCGGGCGCATCGAACAGGTTGATGTTCCAGCCGTACGTCTTGTTGTGGTCCTGCATGTAGCGGAAGACATCGTAGTCGACGTCGCAGAAGAACTTGACTTTCGGCTCCACGCGCCAGTAGTACTGGATGTGCTGGAGGGCTGGGTGACGGTAGAACATGCCGCTGTTCCACCTGCACATCTTGTTGTAGGAGATCTTGCCTGAGTATTGCACTTTGTTCTCTTCGAGGATCTTGGCTGATTCTTCGTAGAGCTCTTTGCTGATCCAGGGCGGCATGTCCCAGTGTTCTTTTGGGATGACGTGGTAGTTGCACTGCGCTTTCGTGACTGCTTGGGTCCTGCGCTTAAACTCTTCGGTGAAGGGGACGTCGTTGAAGAAGGTCCAGGGGTAGTTGAATTTGGAGTTCCATGTCGATTCTAGTTCTTTCATCGAGGGAATGAGCTCGTTGAGTTCTTCATTGCGCACGAGAGAGAGGAGCGTGGCGTTTATGCGGGCTGAGTTGGGACTGTCGGGGGAGTAGTCGCTGGTTGTGTGTCGCCATAGTGGCTCTGGCGGCTCACCGACGGGGTCTAGCAGGGGATCTTTGTCCCAGTGTGTTATCTTTCCCCCACTGTTGACATCACTGTTCCTGCTGCTGCTGCTTTCTTGTCCTGGGAGGCCGACTGTGGTTGGTTTGTGAAACTGGGTAATGTAGATGAGGACAAAGACGAGCAGTAGGCAGACTGCTCCCAGAAACCGAATCGGTCGTGCCACTGCCATTATTGAAGAGCGGTGTTATGCCTCATAGCCATAGGTTGACTCCCTAACACTACTTTCTTTGCACGTTGCGCCAGGGAGCGTTTGGCGCAAAGATCATTGAAACTGATGGCATGCGCGAGGACTGGGTCCGCCTACTAGTAACATATGGTTCTGATGGAGTAGGGCGCCACATGCCAAGCCTGTATCCCTGCCACATGAGACGCGTTTACGATAGTTACTTCCTTCCCCATGGCGCATTGATAGCAGTGCATACGAAGAACTTGTGGGCTTTGACGTGTGAGACAGCTTTGAAGAGCAGACGATGTTACGCTTTGAACACAAGGAAGACTCGACATGGCTACACCGACCGCCTTGAATGAATGGCTAGATCAGCTCTCTTCATCCATAATCAAGACGACGACTTCATCCAAGCAGAACCAGAAGCGCCTGCAAGATGCTTTCCGTCGACGTGTCAAACGGCACAACTTTGCCCGCACGAACCAATTTGAGGTTGCCGAAAGGCTAGATGGGCTGGAGGAGAAATTCCAGATACTAACACTGGACAATCTGTCTGATGCCCTAAGGGAACGAAGGAACGAGCTCAAAGACTTCCAAAACAACTGGCTTCCGGATGTCCTCGATTTGTTCCTTCATCTATCAGGCGACCCTGCCAGGAACGAGCGTTTGCTCGAGCTGTATCGTGTCCCGCCTCGGGTCGGTACACCTCCACCTCTCCGTTGGAAAGACCTTCTGGCCGACGACCCTATCGATCTACACGATCGACTGTGGAGGATGCCAGCCTTTAGGGAGGTAGATGACTCGGGCTATGAAGACGATGATCATACCGTCAGCACTCCGAGTTCTGCCTCATCCAAACGCTACGTTGGACGACAGGCCCACGATAGTACCTTGGAACAGGGGAAACTATTGTTCGACCTGAGCGACAAATCTGCTAGTACCAGGATCTATACTACTCAACAGTCACCGCCTTCTGGCTTCATCACGGAGGAATCCTTCATTCGACAAGCATTGTTCCTCCTGCAGGGTCTTCCTGTAGACGTGTTTACTAACAAGCATAATGGCTACCAGCGAGTCTCATCTGTGGCCGTGCGCGGTGTTCCAAACACTTCCCTAGGTACGCTCGCTGACCAAATCTCTGCCCTACGACGAGCTCATGATCTTGTGAGCTCCTGGATCGACAAGAAGACAGAGTGTGCCTATATTGCAGCCATGAAGAGCGCTGCAGAGGACATTCAACATGAATACAGAAAGCATCTGGACGCAATGCAGCAAGAATTTACCGAACCTACGAGGAATAGCGTGATCAGCGCAATAAGGCTTGCCAGATTCATTGAAGAATCAAGCTCAGGCCTCGCTGCTATTGCACGTTTCTTGGACGAGGTAGGAGATGGTGATTCTGTCGTCTGCCTTGAGAAACTCTATGATGCAACGCAGCTCAGTCAATTGAGTGGTGACTATGAAACATACCTTTGCCTATGCTCGCTACTTGTCCCAAGCTTGTGCACGTACTTACGGCCTGTCTGGGCGTGGCTTGAGAATGGTCGGCTCGAGTCTGATAACGAGGCATTCTTCGTGCAGGCTCGGTCGTCAACAACTCATCTACCCAAACTTTGGCATGACCAGTATCTTCTTTATACGACTGGTCAAAATAGGCCACCTACGTTCTTAGCTAGCACAGCTCCGGATATCCTCGCCTGCGGAAAGACAGCTGCTTTTCTGAGTCAGCTCACTAGGATGCATAACAAGGGAACGCTGACTGCCAGCTCTCTGAGGGATCAGGACCGATTTCTGGAGATGACAAGAGCTGATCCTAACATTCCATTTGCCGCTTGGTTCGAGAACAACTGGCATGAAGTGGTCACTCGTCTGCTGCAGAGTAAGACTGAAAGTTTGAAAGCGCTCCTTAGTGAACATTGTAGCTTCGAAGAAACCCTCCACGCACTCGGCCGAGTCTATCTAGGACAAGATAGTGTCTTGTTGGACGATATTGAAACGAAGCTTTTCGATCGAATTGATCGGTGTATGGATGACTGGAACGATCGTTTTCAGCTGAGGGACATGCTTGACGAAGCATTTGGTGCTCAAGGCTCACCGCATGTCCCCAACTCCATCATCATCCACTCAGCATACACCTCGGCAAGAAGTATGCACAGTCGAAGAACATCAGTCAAAATCCTCAACGCACTGGCTTTACAGTATGTACTATCTTGGCCGCTGGCCAACATTATTGGCGAGGACTCGATGACCGCATACCGAAGGGTTGCCTTGTTACTTATGCAAATCCGCCGAGCAAAGTACTGCATCGAGCGTACCGGCTACCTATCAGTGGTATCGGTACCACTGGACGAGGATGCAACTCCATCAGACCAGAGATATGCGCAGGTTCTTGCCTTTACGCTCCTCAACTTCGTCAACACACTTTACGACCACTTCACGACCACAACGCTTGGCCCATTGACGCACTCAATGAAACTGAAGCTGCGAGATGCCGTCACGGTGGACGAAATGATCCATGCTCACAAGAATTATATCACTCGCCTAGAGTACTCATGTCTTGCTGCGCCCAAAGTCAAGGTCTTAAGAGTACCTCTCATAGCTCTTCTTGACTTGTGCATTCGCTTCTCGGATCTGGTCTCGAATGCTGCCAAGGCGCAGCATGTTGACTCAGATCACGAGGTAAGCTCCTTCATGTCAGCACGGAGTCGGAACCGGACACTTCGTGGGGATCAGTATGGCTCTGACAGTGAGGATGACAACAACATTGGCCAGACGGGAGAAGGCTATTCCTCTTTCATTGTTCTTGAGGACGATACGACTATTGTGAAAGAGCTGAAGAAAGTACAAGCACATTTCCAGAGACAACTCAAGTTTTTCGTTGCGGGCTTGAGAGGAGTAGGAAGGGCAGGTCAGCATGTGCAGGATCTTGAGCAGTTGGCGGATAGATTGAGCTGGAATAAGATCACATAGATGGTACTGTCACTATAACTACAACTTGTTGATTATCTGATGATAAGCTTTCCTGTTGCTGGCTACAGCGTGCTTATTTAAGACGTACTTTTGGTGCTGGCTATTTTCACGGACCGACCGGCTGCTGATTACCACCCTATAGGATTCGATTTCGGATTCGCTGTAGCTGCAACCTGGAGGACCCGCCCTCGAACCACCAGCTGCATAGATTACAACAATCGGTAGATGATGTCTGGTACCTGGGTAGAATTTGGTAACAAGGGACCCTAAATCCACTGCCAAGGCAAATCTCGACCGCCGCGAGCAAGGGCGAGCCGGGATCGACGCGGGCCGAACGAGCCGGCGTTCGCGTTCGCGTTCGGAAAACCATCAAATTCTGGCTCTGGCATCTCGACTTCGACAGAGTTCCTTCTATCAACAGCAATATGTTCGAATTCCTTTCTTGTGTGGTTGACTACTTCGCGCCATTGTTGTGAGTTACATGGTCGAGCAACTGAAAGCACACCGCTGACGAGTTAGTTTGATTGCGTCGCCCATCACATCGTACGCCGACCAGATCGTGTCCATCCATCGAAACAAATCCAGCGATGGCTTTTCCCTCGATATCCCGCTCATCATGCTCGTCGCATCCATTCTCAAGGTCTTCTACTGGTTCGGCGCATACTATGACACCGCGTTGTTCGTACAAGCATGTCTCATGATTGCGGTGCAGACAATCCTACTGAAAGTTGCCCTCGACAACAGACCTCCGTCTGGGACAAGGGGTGGTGTGGAGCACAGACCGTTCAGTGCATATTCAGCAGACAACATCCTGGAAGACATCATGGCAGGCAAGCGGCCATTCAACTTCTGGCGGTGGAACAATGCAAAACCATATTTCCAATTCCTGGCCTACATGTCCTGCACTTTGTTGTTCATCCATGTTCTTCTCCCATTTATCTCGAGAACACCATTCTACATCTCCCTGATCGGATATGTCGGACTCGCCATCGAAGCCATGTTGCCCGTGCCACAAATCATCAAGAACCACAATGCCAGATCCTGTAAGGGTTTCAGGCTGTCCGTCATTATCAATTGGTTGGCTGGTGACACAATGAAGATGAGCTATTTCTTCTTGAGCAAGGAGTACGTTCCCTGGCCTTTCCGTCTCTGCGGCATCTTTCAGGCAATCTGCGATTCATATCTGGGCCTACAGTTCTACATGTATGGGGACGGTTCGCGAAACAGAGTTCTCGAGATGAATCAGATTGGAAAGTCAGGAGCGGACATGCTCGGCTGACTGGAGCATAACACATGGGCCATCAGACTCGCCGATCTGCATCCGGCTGCTAGATCCAATGCAAACAGTCCTTACGCTGCACGGCGCGCATGACGAGCACGATTCACAGTACTGTTTGAGCATTCGCAGATTCACACGTGCCAACATGAGCTGACGCAGCCAAGGCAAAAGCAAATGTGCCTTGCATGTCCAAAAGAGGTTCTCCGCGCCGACAGGTTTCAGGTGGCTTGCCCTTTCTTTGATTGGGCTGAGGACACGGCTCAATTATTAAGCGACAGGTACGCAAGCAGTGTGCGGCAACAATCTACATCATTCGGGTACAAAGCTCGATATGCAAGATGCATCGATACTGCAGCTTCGCAGGCTCTGTTCACTATTCCGCAAGATTTCGACAGTGTTGACAGGATTTTGGCTTTTAGTCGGCACACGCATTTCGACAATGTGACGTTGGCACGAACTACGGTAGACTTTACTACCTCGAACATGTTCAGATCCTTGCGGACGTGATCCCAACATCTGCACAATAGGGCGTGTCTATCGCAGCAATACAAGATTCCTATACCTCCTCACACTCCACAAATCAGATTACCAGTGACCTCTATAGCTACGACTAAGAGGGTCGTGTGCGGACGCATCGACTGAACACACGTTTCGGGCTCTTGAGCACGAGGCTGCGAGCACTGGAGCCGCTGCCTCCCATCATCGAGCTGATTACAGAAAGATATCCTGGAGGGCTACGGGCCACCGCTCGGATCATCTAGACTGACTTGCCATCGCACGCTGCGAGCTGCCTTTGACGGCTGCAACCACAGCATTGTATGTGCGCTAGATGTGCATGCTGAGGTTGGCGGTATTGAGTGTCCGAGAATGGATAGTGAAGGACAGGCAGCCGGGTATCGCCTTGAGTGGCAGGATTATCTCTACAAATGTTACGAAAGACGATAAACTAGTCAATGCACCGGCTCAGCAGATGTGGCGTCTCAGAGATCCGACTATGGTTAGAGAGTTACACTGCTGTGCAAGCCTCATTATACAATTGCTCGGTTCCACGATCCTGTCCTCTGCTGGCGTCGTCGACTGTCGAGGCATTTGGTCCCCAGACCCTTGCATGTTAAGTCTTGTCTATTTTCGATTCGTAGTATCCAAATCCACGCAAGCTGCCCGGTTCCTGTATGGCCAACTCTTGCAAGATGACAACGTCCACCTCATAAGATCGGTGCTGAGAATGGGTTCGATGCCCAGGCTTGCTCAGCTTACAGCCCGAGGCTTAGGAGGCCGAACAGAGCCACGCCAAGGAGTACCTATGGACGCTAAATCGTTTTGCCGCACGAACACCTCCAGCAACATAATGCATAGTTAGTCATTGGCATGCTTGCAAGGAAAGGCACGCAGATGTCATAGTGCTTGATGTCTTCATCGGCTCGGCCAGGACGTACTAATTGTGGACAGTCCTTGAGAGGAGAAGGTCAAGAGACACGCATAGATCGCCCTTTCGCGGAGAATTAGAAGCTAAGCAAGCACCTTGCACAGGAGGCGGCGACGTGAACCAGCAGATATAGCCCATCGATTCGGGTCAAGCCTTTTCTCCAAGTCGGTCTCATCTAAGACGGTTTAGTGGCTAGCAACGGACCACATAAGAGCAAAGGTCCCGAACGACTGACAGCGGACCGAGACGTGCAAGTCAACGGTTGTTCTATGGATAGCTTCAGCATCGACTAATTCCAATCTTGACCCATATTAGTACGTCTACAACGTGCTGTGCATGATTCAAGGAGGTTCGCACCGAAAGCACACGGCGACCTTCTACGATACCTATGAGACCGGACCGGGATCTGAAACCACATCTGACATAACAACGCACTTGCCTCGTGAAACGAAGACTTAGAGAGCAGGAATCCGGATGACCTTCATTGCTTGTTTCGCGCCTTTCGGGAAGCAACATCTGTCAAGCATCACTGTCGTCAAGGCTACTACAGTCTCAATTGCCACACCCAACATGCCTTCACGAATTAGTGGGGCCTGTAACGGTTGTCGGTCGAAGAAGCAGAAGGTACGTCCGTCAGATCTCGCCGTTGCCATTGCCCAATTCGGACATCAGCTGTGTACCTGCCGTATATGTTCGACTCATGGAGTGTGCCTGTCAAGTGTCACTGGTCGCTAACGTACTCTTGTGATTCTAGTGCAGCGGCGACAAGTAAGTCACCTCCAGTCCACCAATCAAGGAGCTCAGTCACGCAAAGCAACTTTTTATTGGCAATATCTGAAGGTGCTGTCTGCCATCTAGCAAGACTTTTCATCCTCACTGAAACCTCTGCGGAGATGTAACGGTAGAGACATACTTCAAGCGACACGCACACAAATCTACTTCTTCAGGCCTTTGAGCACCAGCTAACCGTCTTTGTCATAGGTCAGGATGTGCTCAGTGTGAAGCTGCTGGTATAACATGTACCTGGCCCGAGCAACGCAAGAGGTAAGTTCGACTCATCGTAGCTGTGACTTGCAACCCTCACTTTGGGTTGTCGCGTAGAGGATGTACTCTAGCATGTGCTGATCGGTCATTGAACAGGGGCCCTGCAAAAGGCTATATAGAAGGTCTCGAATCCAGACTACACGAGGCAGAGTCGCTCCTCCTACAAGTCCTTCCGCATGTTTCCACTGAACAACTTCACGCCGCAACCTCAATTCTCGCCAACAACGAAAGCGAAGAGGCAGAAAGAGCTTCAGCGGATCGTAGAAGTAGTCCGCCGATCCTCAACAAGAAAACAGGCATTGACTATTGGGACAATTTTCCTTTGACGTCAGTCGACAGCATTCGGAGTTGGCAGCAAGATTGCGAAGCAAACAGCACGAGTGACAACACCCAATCACTCAAGACCGAATACCGCAAGTCATCGCCAGGTACTCGCGTGCTGCCAGAAGATGCACCTACATCACGAAAAAAGCGGCAAAGCATGGCAGAGCACCGACCGTCTTCTTCCTACGGCGGCGACGCCAGCAAGCTCAACGGCCTTCTGGACTTGCAGAACCACCAAGCGGCTTCAGCACATGCCATACAAGCACAAAACGAGCAATTAAGAGTAGCGTTAGATCAGCAGCGGCAGCAAAATAGCTGGCAGGCTCAAATGATGCAATCAACAACGAATCATACAGGCCAGACGCCTAGCTTACAACAGCAACATCTTTTTGGACAAAGCGAGTACTTCGGAGACTCCAATTCCAACTCCAGCTCATGGCAATCACAGCAAACCGCCATGAACATGGACATTCTGGATCAGGAGTCCAACCAGCAAGACGCTATACCCGCAGTCACGACACAAACTCATTCCCACTTGTTCTGGTGAAACATGTAACAAATCCAAATGTACTCCATTAACATCCACATTACATCATTACATGTAGTGACTATGTCCCGAGGTATCATTGCCATTCCCGGCGGCAGAATTCGAAAACGCCGACATATCCCAGCCTGGATTGGAAGCCATAGGCCCAACAGGACCGGTCATAGTTTCCCAAGAAACAGCGCCAAACACGTCAAATAGATTACTGTCCATGTTGCCCCAAAACATCTGGTCATCCATTGATGACAACTCTGGCAAGCCCATACTATGACTTGACTGCGCAAATACCATGTCCTGAGGATCGGCATATATCGCGGCACCAGCTCGTTGTTGGCTGTTGTTGGAAGTATCAGCACCGTTGCTTGATGCAAAATGATTGAGATTTATGCCCCGATACAGTTGGGACGCAGGATTAGAGAAATCGCCACTTGCATTGCTCATCGCAGAATCCTGGCGCTGATAGCCCGCGGTGGCTCCTATGCTGTTGTGATGGCCCGATGCGCTGTTCGATCGCAGCTCAGGCGACCGGAATTGGGCTGGGCGGAGATCTGAGGATGCTGGTGAGATGCCCGCGAGACTGTCGCGTTTGGGTGAAGGTTCTGCCTCACTGTTGTCGACCGACATTGAGTCCCGCGTGCGTTTTCGGTTTGGCACAGGCCCGTGTGAGATTTGGTCGCTGCGACCGAATGTCAGGTATCCATTCGAAGAAGCCTTTCTTGTGGTAATGTTCGAGAGCAGGAGCGAGAGCACTTTGTGACAGTTCTTGACTGTATACCATTTCACGTTCATAGATTCCAGGATAAGCAAGCATGACTTGATGTCGCTGCATGCTCGCGTCTTCGGATACTTGCCTAGCTGGCAAGCAAAGGCGATGATAAGGCCCGACATCCATGCCGCAGAGAGCAGGCCAGGGAGGAACATCGACTGGCCGTTCTCCTTGTGTTTCTTCAGAGCGCTGAGCGTGTTCCTTGATGCCCGAATGCATACTTGCAAGCCTTGTTGGAACTCTGCCGTTGACTGGTCTAGGGACAATCGGGGTCTATTAAGGAGGAGCAGGAGTTGATGGTACAGCAGTGTGAAGAAGGGCGTTAGGAGCTTATGTTGCTCGATCAGGCCCGGCTCGATATCCCCGAGCTCTTCGCTGCTCGTGGCTGGGTTGAACTCTCCAGTCAGCGTCGACGGCAGATCATTCCACCAGTTCTCAATGTCAGCCGTGAGAAAGCCAATTGCATCTTCCTTTGGGAAGCGAAAATTGATCGATTTATGGAAGATCTCGATGATTCGACCAGTCAATTTGCCGTAGTGGACGTATGCTGTCAATGCCGCTTCGCGAAGCTGTTTCCCGCGATTCGACATATTCATTTCCGAGGCTGTCCGTGGATCGTCTTCTAGCATTGCTTTCTCCTTGTCTGCTTCGGCCACTGCATCCGTCATCGTCACGCTCGACCGATGTCTCTGGTGTGTCTGTGTCTGTGTTTGCCCGCCCCCACCACCACCACCACCGATACCGATGATCCGTCCGTGCGCGTCCCGCGGAAAATGCAATTTCATCTCATGTTCCCTGTCCTCCTCACTGAGCAGTTCCCGCGCCACAGCACGATGCATTTCCCCCTCGCCCCCATTCCGACTGAGACACACATCAATATCGCTGTCCTGGAACGTATTCGGGTCGCCGAGCGCCAGACTCAGATGGCGGTCCAGCGCGTACGCGCTCCAGAAGACGCGTTTGCGGATCTCGCATTCCTGCGGCGTGAGGCTTGCGTAGCGCAGGGGACAGCGGTGCAGGCCGATGTGGTAGATTAGGCGGAGGACGACGCCGGCGAGGGTGCTGCTGTGGCGGAGGGAGATGGTGGAGAGGAGGTAGAGTTCTGCGGCGAGGAGGAGCTGGATTGTGGGGAGGAGGGGGGTCGTGCTTAGGGGGAGGATTAGGGAGAGGAGGGCTTGGGCGCTGTGGATTGTGGAGGGGAA
>Ga0210040_10000268_pt1 | contig 90938 bp, 74 predicted proteins | sample CryGeyCG12114_NA_FD_185462 | JGI IMG/M metagenome (GOLD analysis project Ga0210040, IMG submission 185462) | Groundwater microbial communities from aquifer - Crystal Geyser CG19_WC_8/21/14_NA (SPAdes) (version 2) | ecosystem: Environmental > Aquatic > Deep subsurface > Groundwater | place: USA... | reverse complement strand
TTTCCTGCTCGATTTTCCGCTCGATTTCCTGCTCGATTTTCCCCTCGGTTTCCTGCTCGATTCCACGCTCGGTTTCCTGCTCAATTTCCTGCTCGACGCTCTTCAAGATCGTGTATCGATCGCACCAAGAATATCATACCTGTACTTCTCGACCACAAGAAACATAAGGTTACGGAGAAGGGTCGTGCGAAGTATAATATAGTGCGGCGGCCTCCTTCCTATCCTCTTGTGGATACGCGTGATATCGAAGGTATCGACGAGCTCGATATAGTGTCCCCTTAAGATACGATTTATATAATTTCTTATCGGTAACTTTCTTAGCCTTATAGTAGTAGTAGAGAAGAGCGTATAATACGAAGGTTTAGACTTCAGCGTTAGCGGATACGAGACTCTCCCTCTAGAAACCTCGATATCCTAATAGTTTTATTCGAAGGTCTTAGCGCTATCCCCGACGGTATCGAGAACTCTGACGGCTTTGACGACTCCGACGACTCTGACGGCCCTGACAATTCTATCGACTCTGACAAGAGCCAAGATATGCAAGCTCTATGGGCTCAGAAGATCGAAGACAAGAAAGTGCGTATGATCAGAATCAACAACGAGACACTCGCTCGGCTAAGGGATTCATCGGAAGAAGCTCAGCGGTTTAAGGCCTGTAACGAGGAGAAGACTTTGTGCGTAGGGTACCGAAGTTAATCAGGGCGCGACGTTCCATGTCCGGGGTTGATTAAATCAAGCGTGAGCAATGCAAGACTCTGGGATCGAAAGTATGTCCTTGCAGACGACAGTGCGAGCAAGGGCGCAATCATAGACAACAAATGTACAGCATGCAGAGTGGCAGATGGCGCGAATAGAGAACAAGCACGCAAGCGATTCGAGCTGGACGGATACGTGCTCTGTAAACACAAAGCATGCGATCAGCCTGCAAGTTGTTCTTTACTATCGACCCCTATATCTGCGTCGGTAGAGCACTCGAAGAGCGAAAGGAGCTTCGGTTCCTTCCGTCGGCCATCGGACACTTTCCGAGACCGCCCACGGCTCTCGGGCATCCGATCCCAGCTAAGCTTAATCTGGAGTCATAACGGCTAAAAAGTGGGTCCGTACCTTACCGGTGTAGAAGTCGAGAAACACGATCCATGTTGATTGTCGGAAGATGTCCTTGAACAGACTGCACCATGAAGTGTGCAGCTTGTGCCTGAGGATGGAAGTGGGCGCGAAGGCTTTACGTGGCTAGTTCGGGGGGGCACCAGTGTCTCAACGATGCAAGACTCTAGATGAACTGATAGTTGGTAAAATCACGCATTGTAGCTATGCAGCTGATTCCTGTACACAGAACTCCAGGAACAAGATGCTCCGTATGTCCAGTACCATCTAATCGTGATACTATATGCTTTCCGGTGGATCCACTCCGGGTCCCTGCGGTCTGTCCTCTCCACCCCCCAACCCCCCCTACTCTTCATATTTTCCACCCACGAACGGCACCTGGCTATCCTCCAGCTTCTTCTTCAGGTACTCGTAGACAGTAAATGTTACAGCTTGTCCAGGCGCCACCCTCATCACTCTCGGCGTGATACCCTTGTAGAAAGCCTTCGGGCCTTCCTGCCTGAACATATCCTTGCTGATCAGGGATATACGCTGGATAGCGGTTTGTCCGGGCTCAGCCGGCGTCTTCTGCAGCCTCGTCTTGATGGTGTCAATGGGCGCATTGGTAAAGGGTCCAACCGCACCACTTATCAGACCGATTACAGTCGTCTGGTAACTAGGCAAATTCTTGTTCTCGTACTGCGGCTGAAGTCTCTGCAACAACTCCTTCAGTTCCGTATACGCAGAGAAGTTCGCAGCCTGGTTCGTACCCTGACGGAGTGCAGTGAGTGAGACGCCGCGCCAGAGCGCGGATATACCTTCGTCTTTCAGGACGGTTAGAGCTGCGTGAGGTGCCGAGCGGTATTTTGGGACGTCGAGCGGATCAGAGAGGGAATGGAATTGCGCTTGCATGCGGATCTTGACGACTTCCATGGGCGTCACCACCGCGACGGCTTCTGTTACACCTGCGAATAGACCGGCTGAATGTGGGTGTTAGCATACATGGCCTTTTGCGCTCTGAGCTGCTGCAGCCGGGTACGGGCGTCGCTTACCCATGAATGTGGCACGTCCACTTACTGTCCCGTTCTCGCCCGCCAGTGCCTGCTTGTACCACTCGTAACTTGTAAAGCGGATCGCCATCTTCGGTACAATACCCGTCAGGACCGCACCTAACCCCTTATACAGGCCGAACGCTGTCTCCTTCTTCACAATGTCTTTCCCCGTGGCAAGGAAGCCTCTCCGTTTGGTGCCAGGCGTCCTTCCCCTTCTTGAAAGTTGCATGCGGACTTTAATCGTATCTAGCGGATGGCACACGAGAGCCTCCATCATGCCGGCACCTCCTCCTGCTATCAGATTCGTTGCAGCTGAGGCTGGCTTCTTGCCACCTTCACCTTTTACTGACTTGGCAGACATGGTCACCGTGGTTGTACGGGTTGCCAATTGTGTGACTAGGCCTGAGCTGATGGGTTCGTGATCATGCGCCAATCGATGGCGTCGAGCTCAGAAAGTGTTTCGTAGAAGAGCTAACTTCTACTTGCGTTCTGCAAGGCACTGCTGTCGTTGTAGTTGACGGAGACCACAAAGGAAAGTACTCAGAGCCCCAGCTAGGACGGTGGGAAAGTGGTGCTGTTCTTGAGCTGTGACGAGTGCCAATTCTTTACGCGAGCCCTAGCAACGACAAGCTCGTGTTCGCGCGAAAGGATCTACGTGTGCTCGGCTGATGCTGTTCAAGCCAATGGCAACTTGCAAGACGTGGAAGCCAGATGGTGCAGACTGTATGAAGAACGACAACAAGAACGAAATAGACAAACCTAGAGCAGCTCAAGTGTACCTTGGACAATTTTGAGAGCATGTTCTGACCGTTAGCACCCGAAGCATGACTCTGCGCACAATGCTCAGAACCCCGTTGTTTATTTCGTCAGTGTCTAGACCAGTAGACGCGTGATCAGGAGCTCCCCTTCCACCGAGGTACAACTTAGCCAACGGGAAGTAGACCCCTCGACCGCTGGCGTCACTGACAGGCATGTGAGCCTGGAAGACGATCCTGGTCGATCGCTCTAGGCCGAACATGGGCACTTTGTGGGGTACACCCGAGCTCTCGTCCGGCGCTGTCGTCAACTGAATGGCTCGGATCCTGTGCGTCTCACAAAATACTGAGCTCCGTACGAGTATTTGATCTACAAGGCGTCAAGCATTACCGTCTGAGCTCCCAACCAGGCTCCTCCCGGACAACCCATTTGGCCGCTTTGCATGCTTTGCTGGTGCAAAAAACCGGCCACTTTGGTTGTCCGGGAGGAGCCAGGGTGAGACTGCGATGCGAAGTTGAACAGTGACAAGCCCGGCAAATAGTTGTTCTTTCCTAGTACCTTTTGTACTAATGTACTTGCCTCGGGTAAAATCCGAAGTAGTGGATAAAAACTTCCGCATTCCCAATCATGGCAGCGGAGCGGCAGACCAGAGCCTCAGTTTTCAGCACACCGAGTTTACCGTGGAACGATACTATGGAGAAGTGATTATTTGTCTGACCGCTGCTCGTAACTAAGATCGGCCCGTATAGCCCGCCCAGAGCTCATAAATTGCTTTTCTGACCCCGTCGAAAAGACACAAATAGGCCAGCAGAAATCCTCGCAAACAAAGAGCTTCCGAAGCTGCAATATTATGGTACGTTAGACATAAGTAGAGACCCCTGCTCAAGAGCAATGAAAATGCATAGTAGCCCCACACCTGCTCATTGAAAACCGTTAACGCTTGCTATCAATCATGCATACCTCATTTCCGTCGTCAAATCCTGTGGTGCATCCCTCTCGTCCGAGACTCATATCTCGAAGATCGCCTGCTGCGAAAGCAGCAACGAACCCATAGCTGGCTCGTCGGGAGCTGGGCTCGCGAAATATCGTCTCACCATGCGTTGCGGCATCATAATCTCATCTTTCTCGTCTCTCGACATGCGCTGCAGCAAGGTGCCCTGTTCGGGTGATGGAGCCGTGGCACCATTGGAAAGTGGTGGCCCAATGTCAGGTTGTGCTGACTGTTCCACCATGTCTCGCAGTCGGTCGAAGACGGTGCGATGTTTTCTGAACCACCTTGCACGATCTGCACCTGTTTCGTCGTGTACAGCGGTAAATGCTGTAAGCAGTCGCGTCAACCGATCTCGTTCTGGCGCAGCGTCTGCTACCGTGTGCGCCTTCTCAGCAAGGAGCGCGCCCAGGATTAGCGCAGCACGTAGTGCGGCCACAGTCAAGATCCAGCTTCGTAGTGGTATAACGCTGAAAGCAAGGAAGTCGAGGTATGTATCAACACATTCTCTGGCCTTGCGCTGACAGACGCCGCCTGTCTTGAAGTATTCCTCTTCATGACCAGGCAGTCTGCGACAGGCTGCCATAATGATTTGACAGTAATGAATATTGACCAGGCATTCATGTATCCTGAGTGTACTGGATTCGGTCAGTTCATGCACATTCCGGCAGTTGTCCTTAGCAGCTAGGTGTGGCAGAGCAAATCGTTCTAGTGGCTGGATTGCCTGCATAGCATCGGCATGCTGCAGTAGCATCTCCTCGCGATCGATGTTTTCAGTGCCGCAGTAAGCGGCCACAGCTGCAAAGACATCCAAGCATTCGAGATAGGTGGCATTGGCCCAATTTCTTATGTCGGGAAATGGACCGCGCTCGAGTTGGTGCGTCTGTCCCAGAACAATTGCCAGGAATGCTTCTTGTCGTTGCCGCACTCGAATGAGGTTCTCAGCCGACCTAAGGCGACGAGTCTCTTCTCCGTACCTATCAGCGAAGATGGACGTTATTGAGTACAATTGCGCCATCCGTGTCACTGAGCCAAGCAAAGAGTACGACAAGATCGGTTCGTGCTCGTCCTGGACCACACGAGAGATGATGAGTAGTGTCGAATAGGCAGCGAGCGAGATTGACGTTTGCGCGTCGGCCATTCGCAACAGCTTCATAGTCGTCGCAACATACTGACGCAGCGTCGACTTTCGACTGCTGTCCTCTAGATCTGAAACTTGCACGCCAGCAGCAATCCCAGCACACAACAATGCAACGCACGTGGCTTCATGCTTGAATGCCTCCACGTTCCTGGTCTCGAGATAGGATATCAAGCGATCTCCCATGGACTGATGGGTGTACTGGAAGGATAGCTCTTGAATGTGTGGTATACCTACGTCGACTGGATATAGGTGGTGACAAGCATTGTGGTAAATCTCACAGTACTTTGTGACGTGCTTGACAGGTGGCAGCAAGGCCGCAAGCTCCTCGGTAGGTGTCCTGAGAGGTGGCTGAACAAGGGCGGAGGGCCCTGGCAGAGGCAGTTGCGGTGCTGCTCCAACAAAATGTGCGCCCTGGTTGACTGGTACGAAGGAGTTTGTCGTTAGACCTGGATGAGTGGCAGGTGGTGGTGTTGGTAAAGCTTCCGGAACGACACTATATCTGGGGATGCTCCCGCTGGATTTGTGAAGTGGGAGTGTTGGAGGCTTGGGGTCAAGACTTGCTATTGACCTCGGCGGGTCGTGAGGCTGCAGGACAAGCTTACGCTCATCGCCCTGCAAGGTGTAGCCTGATCCTACGTTCTGTATACCCCTCAGCATGGACTGTGGAGGCGTTCTTTCATGCTTCAAGTCGTCGTTTGCTAGGCTACCCGGGGTAGGCGATGCGGTATTGGCTGAATGCCTGGGCCGGGCCGAACGTGGGCGGTCGTCGTCGAAGGTGCATAGTTCAGCATTAGGTCTCTTTGCGCAATTGCTGCATGGTGTGCGTTCATCACGATCGCACTTGATCTTTCGCTGTATCCGATACAGTTAGTGATTGAGGGAAAATTTCACCTGCGACAGGTCTCACGAACCTTGCTGCAAGGGTAGCATGCCCTGCGAGTGCGCTGCCGCTGCTTGCTGGACGGCTTGGTCGAAGTATCAGCAGTGTCAGTCGATGGCAGTATGTGTTGCGACACGGCTGCTGCAGGACTTGTGGGAGCTGACCCTTCAGCTGAGCCGGTCTCCATGGGGGGGAGGTGGAAGGGAAAGAGTGAAGGAAACGCGTGGGCGAGAGAAAGTCCCGAGATGATCGGGAAATGATGCAACTTTCGGCCTTCCAAGGGAAAGAGGAATTGGCACCAATTCTGGCCCCGACTTCCTGTTGGTCACTTGGGTCGAGCCGGTTCCCTTAGGGCTGCTGAGGGGCTCACTGTTGGCTGACAAGTGCTGGAATGGCGGCTCTAGGCGCTCTTTCTTCCCGAGAAGCCAAACTGAATTCTGTCCCTTCCGAAACTTACAGCTGTCATGTCCCACGTTCCCGTCTCATAAATCCGACAATACCACTGGCAAGGACACACATGTGTCAAAAACTCGCGATGATCGCCACTCCTTCTCTTACAAGTAGCTTCTCGTCGACGAATCTGATAACATTATAGACAATGATTAGGAGGAGTCTCTTATTCTTCTAACATGCCTGTCCTCGCTTGTAGCTAGGCGACCTTGGCTGCGACCAGTGCAAGCAGGTTAGACGAATAGGGAAGGCCCTCGGCTACGGCCGGGGAAGATCGTTCGAAATGCTGGCCGACTGAGGCCGTCCGTTGCGCAATAGTTTTACGCTACTATCCGCTGGCTTGTGACCAGTTTACACTTCCGCTCGGCAGCACGAATGGTATATCGCAAAGCACAATATCGATCATGATATTGTGAGTGTTTCGCATTGCACGTAGCATTTCTGTTACATTTCCCCAAAATTCCATAATACCATGGAAAGAAGGTGAACGTACTTCTGTATCGATCCCTCGTGAAGCAGCAGCTTGTCGATCTGGAGGGCCGATCACTGTGAACTATTTGTGTCGCTCCGAGCGACGAGCCGAGGGTAATCCGCAGCGCTTCGGACATGGTGCGACGCGTATTTAACACGGTAAACTACAAGAACTTTTGCCTCTGCAGGCGTCTAGTGAAGCTTCCAAATGCCTGGTGTTCTGGACACATCCTACACAGGCACTCCCTATGCGTCCTTGTGTGAGCTCGTCGCGGGATTTTAGGTATTCGTGTTAAAGTTCGGTATGCGGACCAAGCATCTCCGAGCAGCCAGCCTAAGATCTCAACCTGAACCCTGGCATGATATCATGCGATTGCTGGAACACTACGAATGGCTATCGCTGGGGCTCCCTGAATCGACTTACCTAACAAAGTCGGTTTCAGCTGAGACCGAGCGCGCAGACGTATATCTTTCCAACCATGAATTTGTTCTAACAAAGCTTTGTCTTTTGCTGCTACTAGTAATGCGATACTTTCGAAACTGCCCAAAATGACCTCTTCTTTGTCCCAGATAGCGTCCAACACTGTGATCCTGAAGTCCTTGCAGTTGACGACCGTCGCATCGCTGGGGATCTTGAGTGGTGAGGTCCAGATGCAGTGTCACCGTCCATGAGCTGATAAGACAGGGGTCGCACTTTCGTTGTACGTCTGGGTTATTCCAGTCATCCTCAGGGCACGAGACACCAGAACGAAGATAACACAGTTCAATCTGGTCATCCAAAAGGGGTTTCAGTACCTACAGCCTTCCAGTCGTGCTCTGGGAGCTTCCCTTGCCAGTCTGGCCGTACTCTTCTACTACCACCCTAACTCAGCGATAGCCTCGCGGTGGAGGTACTATGCGTTAGCAATGGCAATACTTGTGCCGACTGCTCCATATGAGGAATACGCCATCTTCCCAACTAATTATCGGGTGGCCGACATGGGCAAGGAGCTTGATATCATGGGGTCATCGGACTTTGTGGACAAAAGAGATGGAGAGGTCGATGAGCTGTTGAAGAAGTGGCGAAGGAGACATGTGGGACGGATTATGGCACCTGTGGCTGCACTGTTGGTGAGTATCTGGAGTGTGGTCGCCGAACAGAGACTCTAGTCTGAGTGGCCGTCTTTGCTGATGGAGCGCCTGTACTCAAAATGATATGTTGAGGTTGAGCAGATCTGTATTTTGTTCAGCTTTTCACCAGCTGTTAACCAGCAGCTTCCCGACTCTCGAATACAACTACGCTCTCTTATAGCTAGAAGCATGAATTCATCCTAGTGCACCCTGGACGTCTGTTCAATTTCTCACATCACCCACCGATATATACTACTGCTGCCGTGGACTGTGTGACACCGCAAGCTCGGTTCGATACAACCCAAAATTCTTTATCGGAGCAGCGGCGGGAACAGAAGCGCTCCAACGCTATCTTGGCTTGATCTGGCGAGTCCGACTGAGGTCACTTGGTGCAGCCGCCCTAGAATCGGGCTCTCCTCTTCGTCCGGTACGCCCACACATCTCTCCCTTCTCGTTCCCGTGCAGTCAGGCAGCGAGAGTAAGGTATTCTGCTGTTGTCGGCGCTCTACGTAGATGGCCGCAATGTGAGAGTCATTTTCGTACGAGCTTTGACGGCTGGTCTCAGCCTAGGAATGATGCTCTATCAATACCACTGAAGTACAGAACGAGCCTTGTCGCGCTGCCGCGTTCACGACATCTATGGGTATAGCATAACATAGACCAATCATAGGTCATCTACTACAAGGTGGGTTCAGAAAGCCCCCTGCTCGGCGTACTTGCCGGCCAATAGCCTCTTGTTTGAACGGTGTGACTGGTGGCTTTCATTGCGGTAAGCTAGTTACCCTATCAGCGTTCGTGTAGCTATCATATCACAGCATTATACGCTGCACGACAGCACTCTCTCTTTTCCTTATTATCTACTTTCCTTCCACTGTTCTGTCTACGAAAACCAATAACTCTTTTCTAGGAAAGTGATGAACCACATTTGCTACCGGTCAAAGTTGCTGTAAGGGCAACTCGCGGTCTCGTTCTCGTCTAGCAAGCACAGCTGCCGCGCCTCGCTCGTCCCTGGCTGCCCATACGAGGTCAAATCGGGACTAACGTCGATCTGGTCGTATTCCTTCAGCAGTTTGCGGACCTTCCCTGTGGCTGCCTCTCTCTTCTCTGGCGTACTCAGCAGCTTGTCCAGCACCCACTTGGGTTGCAGCGCAATGATTGGCACTGACATATGCCGCGACCAGCGTTGCATATGTGCTGGTGTCAACATTACAGGGAAGACTGGCTCGCCATTATAACAGAATGTCCACTTCTCAGATTCAACAGACTCCGGCACATCTTTCGGCCACGGCTGGGGATCTGAGATTCTTAGACCCCTCAGCATATCCCAGAAGCTGTTATTGTATTCCTCGACCGTCTTCTCTTTTTCTGATGGCGCACACACAATAACGAGGGAAGTGTTCGGACCGAGACTTTGCGACATTGACAGGTAAGCACGAAGTGCGGGCGCAATGAGGCGGATGTTTTGTGGTTCCGCTGGATTATCGGACTTCAGGAAGACGTATCGATGCTCGTCGGCTCGGTAGCCCATGGTGGCATATATACACGGGAATGTCTTCAAGCCACTTTCTCTTGCCATAATGGCAGCCTTGAAGTCCTGATAGGCGAGTCCTTGCCAGCTGTCTTTACTGTACGATGTTTCGACTTGTTCTCTATGACGATGTTAGTGGACCAAACAGGGTGACACAAGTATCCAGGAACGTACTTGCTCAACAATCCTGCATCTTCCTCATTGGCGACCGGAACTACCCTTGTCGACAGCTGCTGTTGCCAGCAGTTGCTATTGATCATGCTCGAGACATCACTCCGTACCACTCGAAGCCAGTCTGATAGTCCGACGACGTCCTTCCGGGATCTCGTGGGATTACTGGCAACTACAATTGCTGCTAGGAATCCGACCGCGAAACATACTAATGCTATGGCGATTATCATTCTGACTGACGCTGTGTTGTTCAAGGCGCGATATGCCAGACAATACTGATGCAACACCGCAGGTGCGCAACTCGAGACACATGTCTAAATAACTGTACCTGGGTCTGTTTACAGTGGATACACTGTTTGTTCCGATCTATCGCATCTGTTCCCACATTGCTGGTAACGAAGTTTCATGCAGGCACTACGATCACCACAGACGGGAAGCAAAACGTCAGGACTGGCGCATTTGGATGTTGGTCCATTGTTCAGAACCCGAATCTCACGTCTCAATGGACGGAAGTTTGAGCAGCGGCAACGATGGTCTACCGTCCCAGTGTCTAAGCGTTTGCTTTGAAGAGGAGTCCTGCATCATGACACCATCTCTAGTGTTTTCCTCGCGACCAATGTCCAACAATGATGCCTCAAACGTGGCTATCATGTTCCCAAGTACTGGACGCTAGACGCAAAGAACACTACGGTCTAGCCCACATTACCCTGATCGGTATCATTTTGCAGTGGTCCATGACATTTGCACCCTTACTCACCCAATCAGACGCAGCATTCACGATGGGAACAGCCACCTGAGGTTCGACGCACGTCATTATTGTGTGTTCGAATTGACGAACGCAGGCTCGGAGCAGGGACAAAAGAATCTGGGGTGTGCCTCTGCCCTAAGCTAGATCAGGACTACAGCGGGTCAGCAGATCACAGATCTGGTCGTCTGGTTGCCTGGTCCCCGGAAGTCCGATCCGCGCTGTCCGCAGGTGGTGACGCAATTGCTTTGCCGGACGGATTCAGCGACTTGGCAACAATTGCTGCTCGGCCTTAACCCGCTCCCCGAGTTCACGTGCAAACAGACCGGGTGCTGCGTATATCGACAGAACAACAAGCGCTTTGGATTCGCCTGAACATACAAGCACTCGTAAGAATGCCGGAAACAATAGAGATCCCTCCACGGACTGGCACAGCGTTTCGACTACAAAAGGGCCAGCGTTTGAGAGTCATCGACCCCCAAGGTGTCCAGGTCTCGGATCTGCTGGCATTCAATGCTCACGATACACGAGAAGTTATCTCGAACGGTAGAACACTTGACTATGCTAGCCGACTCTACCTCACCACGGGCGATCCGCTGTACTCAAACAGAAGCAACATCATGTTGAGCATTGTGGAAGACACCTGTGGACGCCATGACTTCCTCCTCACGCCCTGCTCCAAAGACACGTTCCGCATTATCTATGGGCACACTGATCCACATCAAGGATGTTTCGGCAACCTTGCCAAAGCACTTGAACCTCATGGGATACAGCCTGACCAGATCCCTTGTGCATTCAACTGCTTCATGAATGTTCCAATCGATGGGAAGACGGGGATGTTTACCGTTGAACCCCCTCTAAGCAAGCCCGGCGATTATATCGACTTTACCGCAGAGATGGATTTGATTATCGCGATGACTGCTTGTTCTGCCGGACTGTCAAATGGCGGAACATTCAAACCAATACAATATCAGATTTCAGACCAGTGAAGCAGATCTTTTATGCCGGGCTCATATACCCTGCATAACCACGCTGCTCTAATAGCAGAGAAAGTCTTCGGCACAACAAATTCGTAGAGGCAGAGGCCCGTGCGCAGAAGCAGAGGGGGTCAAGGTGTAGCGGGTCGGGACTGAAAGCAGAAAGAAGGTCTAACAATGACGATAATGATAGCGGCTGGGTATCAGTGAGTCGCACGGTTAAGCGACCATGCGTGTACAACAGCAGTGTGACTGGAGTATGTCAATACTTACGGGCCAACAGATATCTGCACAGATGCTCTGGCTGATGTCCTAACCACCATTCTGGCTGCGGTCCGATAGTCAACCCACAACTATAACACTTCATAAAGCGCCAGTGTGGCCATCTCTTCACTGTCCGGCATTATATTGTCTGCGCTCCATCCGCCTTCCTAGACATGGATCAGCTTGAGCAGGGCCATCTAGACGATCCTCTAGACGATCCTCTAGACGATCACCTAGACAAGCATGATGTACACATCGAGGAAGAGACCGCCGTCTGCTGGAACGATGATAGCAAGCAACACCCTCTGAACTGGGGAGCATTCTCAAAGTATTACACTGTTGCGGTCGTGATATGGCTGGGATTCTACATGACAATTCTGAGCTCTTCAGGTGTATGTCGTCTGTGCCTCTGGCGCGACGCCGCTGATCGGTCCAGGCTGTAGCTGCTAAAGCATCGATGGACGAATTCGGCACGTCGAGGATGATGGGTGTTTTGGCATTCATCACCATGTAGGCGTGTCCCCGAATTTGAGTAATTCTCGCTGATAATTGTCAGATATCTGCTTGGCCAGACGATTGGTGGCATCTTTTGCTCTCCGATATCTGAGTCTTTCGGTCAACGAACCATCTATGTTATTGCCGCTGCCGCGTTTGGCATCTCTTCCGTCATTGTGGCAGCACCTTGTCATATTGCTGGCGTCTTCATCGGAAGATTCTTTCAGGGCGTGTCGGCGGCGATACCGGCAACTGTCGCGTTCGGTAATTTCACCGACCTATTCGATGCTGAGATAAGGATCTGGGTAGTATATACATATACCATTTTCGGAATGGCAGGTCTAGCATTGGGTCCCATCTACTCAAGCTACGTTTCTTCGAGCCTGAGTTGGTAAGAGACACGAAAGGCTTTCGGCATCACACGCTAAAAAGTACCAGGAGATGGGTATTTTACCTCGCCGCTATTGCTTCTGGTATCTCTGCGGTCAAGGAAAGCAATGCTTCACAGCTCCTGCAAGCCAAGACAAAATCAATCTGTGATGAAACTGACAACAAGAACCTCGAAGCCAATCTCGAAAAGCCCCAGAGCGAACACCCTATCCGCGACTTCCTCCAATCAAACCTCTACCGCCCCCTTATCTTCCTCTTCACTGAACCCCTAGTCGGCCTTTGCGCCGTCCTCTGCGCAACCGCCTTCGGCCTAATCTACGGCCTCACCAAATCCCTAAACATCGTCTACACAGCCCCACCATTCGACAAGACCTACAACGAAATCTCCTCCTCTCTCTCCTTCCTCGCAATCCTCCTCGGCGAACTCCTCAACATTCTCCCCCGCTTCTACGACAACCACCACCTACGACGCCAACGCAAACTCAACAAACGCATCGACCCGGAGACCAAAATCCGCAGTTTTGCCCTAGCCTGCCCAACGCTCGCCATAGGCCTCTGGCTCTTCGCCTGGACAATCCCAGGGCGCGCGCCTAACGTGCCCTGGCCCATCTCTATGCTCGGGCTGGTCTGCATCGGGTTCTCCGCGAACGACTTCTCGTACGTCTTGTTCGGGTACATGACCGACTCATACGGCTTCTACGCAGCTAGTGCGGTGTCAGCACTGAGTACGGCGCGGACATTCACGGCTGCTGTTTTCCCGCTGTTCATGACGCAGATGTATGAAGGGCTGGGGAATAACGTCGCGACTAGTGTTGTGGCGGCGGTTGCGACGTTGTTTTGCTTCACGCCGGTTGTGTTTCTTAGGTACGGGAGGGGACTGAGAGAGAGGAGTAAGTGGGCGGTGAAAGGGGAGGAGGCTCTGAGGGACGAGAATTACCATCGTGGGAAGGGGTGTGAAGAGGAGCACTAGTGGAGCTGTGGCAGTGTTGGGTTAGATCGCGGCGACGGCATGTTTAGGGGTGGGTCAATGCGAACTGACTCGGAGCAAGAGTTCGTATAGGCAGCCGAACAGAACTAGTCGAAAGACCCCATGGGATGTACCGTACACGACTCTCAAACCAAGGAACCATGGAACATCGGCCACTCCATCTCAGGGTACCTCGCCTGTTGGCCAGACATAATGTCGCGTACATTTTCCCTCGATTGCTCGTTCGTGCCCTTCCTTCGACCATTGCTGTGGAACCGCTAATAGATTGCCCGGCCATCAATCATGGAGCGACACAACAAGCGCCAGGTAACCCACTGGTGTAACATTCAAGGAACCAACCTCGCAATACTTGAGCTAATGCACGTCGCTTGCGGGGCGCACGGGCGCGCGCAAGGGTGCTGGTCCGCGCCCGAAAGTGGCTTGCAGCGGCCAGGGTTAGAAGTAAGGGTGGTGGACACTCCCTTGCATGCTGCTCGTAGCCAGGAATAGCGTGCAGCTGTGGTATGTTCCGTGCAGCTGTTGGGAGCGGCAGTTGAGGCAGGAGTTTGTATGATGGCTATGGATGAGTGTACGGTGTACGCCAAAACCGAGGGGTCGGTGTAGCAGCGAATGGGACGGGGTGGTTGGATTGTAGGATCACTATCTCTGGGCTATGAGCGTGGCAGAATAATACACGTATGGGAACGAAGCCGCGCTCTGCTACCGTGCTTCCTCCTCAGAGTGGCCACGAAGCAAAGTTGTCACTGCGGAATGCAATGGGCCAAGACCCAAATCTGTGGGAGGAAAATGCTTCAGTCAATCACAGCTCTGGGTATCGTCCAACGCATATTGTACACTTCTCAGCTTCCAAAATTTCGAGCGCTCCTTTCTGTTGTCATCCTTCTGACGCGTATCACCAGCCCCTTCTGTTGAGCGCATCGCTATCCCCATCACATTCCTGCACCTCAATCTTCGTAGTCTTCGTGATGAACATATCCCCATTGCCCGGTGTCGATGACAATATTCGTTCTTCGGAGTCCGACCTATTCATGGTAGTAGCTGCGTCGGACGACCCAGGAGCGAACCGGCTTGCTCTCTTCTCCAGCTGGATAGCATTTGAGCTTTTCGTGTCGTACGTGCCTTTTCCTCGGGCAGATCGCAGGCTGTATCCAGTCGATTTAGTCTTGTTTGCGAACCAGGTGAAGAGCGGTGTGAGCGACGGAAGACACGTGAGGGATATCTGCAATTACGTTAGCGGTGGGCAACTTGTAGAACAGGTGAAGTCAAGAGCACTTACTCCAACGTTCATCTCGATGGTGCCCCAGAGCACAAGCATAGTCGAATCTCCCGAACGCGCGATGATAGAGATCTGAACCATCCGCATGATAGAACAGACAGTGGTGAACGCGCCCAGCATGAAGACGGCGATCAGTCCGAATTTTCGCCTCCTGTTGATTTGTACCTTTGCGAGCAATGGAATCGGCAGTGCAAATATCAGGCAATCGCAGAAGATCGTGATGGCTGCAAGGACATAGAAGGTAATGTCATTTGGCAGACACGACCCGGGCACTGATTTTGGGCGCCAAGATAACTTCATCGGATTGCACTGGAAGAGTAGTACCAGTGTACCCCCCAAATGCGACAGAATCGTGAAGATCATGATGGCCCAGATAATGCGTCTGTAGACAGGTCTCGTGTTGAGGGTAATCCGAAGGTATGCAAAACATAGAGCGACTTTGAAGCCTGTAATACCAGCCATGTAGAAGGGCCGTCCAGCGAAATTGACTTCGGAGTATTTGTATAGGTTGGCCACTGGACGGACGGATATTGGTAGCCCCAGACCATACCTAGATTGGGTGATGCAGAGGCTGTTGTAGATGATACTGCAAACCTGGAGATACGTCAGAAAATGGTCCCGTGATTCAATTTGTTCGAAGAACGTACACAGGAAAAGAGCATGACCCAGTCGTCAGTTCCCATAGATTTGATCATCCACGCACGAACGTACATTCGGAGTCCAACAGTGATGGTCATCAGCGTCGTTAAGCCTGTGCATACGCCGATGATAAGAGGATAATGCGATTGTGCATTGATCTCTGGAGAGGCATTGTAAATCCACGTCATGGCTGCGATATCGGCAGGGTGAATGAGTAAAGGTGAATGTTGTTCAAAGATGGTAAGGAAATAGGAATTGTACAGAGTAGCAGGCCGGCATGTATGGACAGGTTTCGTAAGATCCCGTCGATATCACCAACGTGACATTTGCTGCTCCTCTTACAATTGCGATAGATACAACATGAGCCTCACGGCTTTCGATGGGTCCCAGCCGTAGTGATATTGAGCCTTTGTCCCCTGGGTATAAGCACGAGGTAGCGCTTTGACCGTTAAGCTGCCATTGCTAGTCCATGCAGCTGCGGCTAGGAGGGTATCTGTCAAGGTCATTCGGTGCTGCCATCCTAGCACGGAGTACCACCTGGACTATGCTAGATTGAAAGCCTCCAGGGAAGGGGCGCTGATTATCAGAAGCACAACCCATGCCGACGACCTCAAAGCAAGAACGTCATCGCCATTGGCTGCTGGTCTGAAGCTTTGACAGCTTCAAATTCCTGCAAGGGAGGGCACCGCAAGGAGCAGAGTCTGTGTCACTGCTGCTGTCGTGGCTCATGCAACGTGATAAGCTGTCGGCTGTCACTAACGAAACGCCCGACAACACTAGAAACGGTCGATACACGGGTGGCGTTCGTGCCAGTGATCGGGCCCCAACTTCCCTCGTTCCGACTCTGGGGTTGAATGCGGCCAAGATCTAAACTGTCTTCGCTTCTGAGTTAACGATGTCCACTCTTCAAGGCTCACATCCCGTCTCTTAATCTGAGCACGCAGACTCCCATGGTCTCAGAAGCGTCGTACGGTGTATTGAGGAGCCCACTCGAAGCGACGATCAACAGGGCAAATGATAGCGCGCCAACGGTCGTACATCATTGGTTCGTACACGCGTCCTAATCTAGCCGAGGCCACTTGCGAACCAGCTAGTCTTTTCCCCGGAACCTAATCATACTTAGTATACACAGGTACATGACTCTCGTCAGGCCACGAAAACATGTTCTTTTGGTGACAGAAGATGCATGGGATCCCTGCTACATGGCCTGACAGATATGCAGATTGCAAGGCCGTCACCCTGCTGTCGCCAGCAGGCAGGCGTTGGTGCGACGCTCCAGAGGTGATATCGTGCCGATGCTTGGAATACGCCGTCTTTGGTTGCTTAGCACATGTCTTTGGGTTCTCGGTTACCTATCGAAACCTACTGCAAACTCCTCTGTACAGTGCTTTCATTTGCAGTAATTTCGTAGAGCCTAAGCGGCTGAATTCTGCAGAAACTGTGGCTGCATCCGCAAGCCTGCGAAGCCACGGCTCCTGCATATTTGACATGTTGACAGTCTTTACATGCACCGTGAGGGGTGCTGGCAGATCGAATGTGGCATAATGATCGACGTTCGGTTGCTGGTCAGCCAGGGTCAACCCCACAGCGGCACAGACGGTCCTGATAGCTTCTCCGATTGGCTTCGATGCAACGGCCCGCCGTCGCTGCACCTTGTTTGTCTTGCCCTAGCGCGCTTGCTCTCCCTTGCGAGGTCAGGCATCAACCGACTGGTCTTGTGGAGGCCAACCAACGATGAGACGACCTGTGTGCTATCAAGCCATCGGAGCTCTGGAGCTCTTAAGTCGCATCGCAAGCGATCCTCCCTTGATAGTCACCTACTTGGCAAATCCTTCTGGATATATCCTGCGGTGACTATCGCTTCCACGTTTATCACCACGAGCTGTGCCCGTCTTCTTCTCCTCGTGTTCCTCCCCAGTATCGACTGTTTCGATTTTGTTTTACTTGTGTGATCAACAAAGTGCTTATCAAGGATATCTTCCAGCGAACCTGGTCTATCACTTTTCCACAGCGTCACCTTGCATGAACGAAGATGTCGTCCGAGACAGATCGCAAGCCCACTGGTGTGGTCGGTGCCAGCGAGGTAGCCCCAAGCGCATACTCGCCGTCCAAGCAGAACCTCAGTGATCCGGATCAGGCCTACAACTTCCTGGCCAGTGTCAACGCCTCCGACGATGCCGCTGCACAGGTGGACCTCGGGAGGCTGCGGCGCAAGATAGATTGGTATATTGTGCCGATCATGATGTTGTGCTACACCATGCAGTTCATCGACAAGATTTCGCTAAATGTAAGTTGCACTGCATGTCGGTGATCTGACCGGTTCTTGCTAATGCTTGGCTAGTATGCAGCGGTCATGGGTCTGCCCAAAGACCTGAAGCTGCAGGGCAACGACTTCACCAATGCTGCCACTTCGTTCTTCATTGCGTATCTGATTGCAGAGATACCGAACGGTAAGCGGACAATCACCGAATGAGGAAGCTGAGCTGATATGGCTTCAGGATACATCCTCAACAAAGTTCCAGCGGGGAAGTGGCTTGGGGCTAATGTCATGCTCTGGGGTATTGCAACGGCTTGCACCGCAGCAGCGCACAATTACCAATCACTTCTCGCAGCTCGCATCTTTCTTGGTATTTTCGAAGCAGCCATAGCACCAAGCTTAATGCTCATCAGCAGTCAATACTACACCAAATCAGAACAGGCGCCTCGTTTCAGCATCTGGTATTGTGGTCTTGGAATCGGCCAGATCGTTGGCGGTGCAGCCAGCTATGGCTTCCAGCAAGTGAAAAACACAGACTTCCAAGGCTGGAGGGTCATGTTTGTTGTCCTTGGAGTTGTCACTGTCGTGATTGGCATTGCGACTGCGTTCATCATCCCGGACAGCCCGATGACAGCTCGGTTCCTTAGCGACGTCGAAAAGACTGCACTCCTGAAGCATGTGTCCGTGAATAAGACCGGTGTTCAGAATAGGCACTTCAAGGCCAGACATCTTCTTGAGGCTATCACAGACATCCAGATCTGGCTGTTGGTCCTGATAACAGTCCTAGTCTCCATCTCATCCGGTGTCATCACAACATATAGTGCGACTCTGATTCGGAATATCGGTTATACTCCACCACAGGCTGCTCTGTTGAACATGCCGAGCGGTATCGTCTCTATCTTCGCAACATTGATGGTTGGCTTTGGCGTTCGGTTTCTCCCGTCTGGCCACCGATGGGCGTGGATAGTCCTTTGCTGCATCCCAAGCATCATGGGCGGCGCATTGATGTCCTTTCTACCATCGGGCAAGACGAACGCGAACAAACCAGGACTGTTGGCAGGGCTCTACCTCATCAACTTCGTTGTTGCAGTATTGATTGTCTTGTATCAGTGGACCGCGAGCAACGTCGCTGGCTCAACCAAACGAACCGTCAGCATGGCGTTGATTAGCGGTGCGTTTAGTGTCGGCAATATTGTTGGACCTCAAACATTCCAGGCGAAGGATGCGCCACAGTATATTCCGGCCAAGATCATTGTGCTAGCCACCCAAAGTGCTGCGGCTGTGGTTACCATGGTGCTTTTCGTGTACTACAGGTACGCCAACGGGCAGAAGGAGAAGAGAGAAGTGGTGGCGAATGAGATCAGCATTGAAAAGAGCGAGTGGGACAATCTAACAGACAAAGAGAACGTCAAGTTCAGATATGTCTATTAAGTTCTCCAGACAGAGTCAGAGGTCGCCTGGCTCTCCCGATGATGGCAATTGAAACACAAGGGTGGAGTGACGGGAATATGTGTTTGCTAAATGAGCTGTACAGCTAGCTCTGCTTCATGCACATTATGACTTTGGGCCCACCGTACCTGAGCAGCCGGCGTCCATGTTCTACCGTACATAGATTACACTCATTTAATTCAACTAGAGATTACTATTCCGTTGACTCTTTCGTTTCCCTTCCCTGATCAAACGCCATGGCCGTCAACTCGAACTTCCCAAACATGCAGCCAACGGATTGTGCCACTTTCAGCTCGACCATGTTTGCCGTGTGAACTTTTCGTAATCGCTCACCACAGACAGCGGGCTAACGCAGACAAGAAATCAAATTGTGAGAACAAACTGAACGCTGTAGCCCTCCTGACGCCAGGCAAGCAGAACGGCAACCCACCACCCAGCACTAATCCTCAGACCTGTTGCACTTTCTCATTCTTCCACACCTTCCATCTCCTCTGACGACCCTTCTTCGTCTCGTCAGCTGAAGCAGGCCCCTCCAGCCTCACGTTGCTAGCCACGCCTGCAGTCGTGGATGAGAGAGAATCCACACCAACACCTTGGGGTCGTTCCTGCCGTTCCGCACCTTCCACGGTCTCATAATAACTCGGCAAACCTCCTTTCTCGCCTCCGTCCGGCCGTGCACGTGTGCTTCCGCTCTGCGGGGGTGTGTACGCCGGTAACAGCTCCTCCTCAGCTGGGACTTTCTGATTCTGACCCTCTTGCACAAGTTGTGGGACCCCATGCCTTTGCGTAGTCCGGCCACCAAGAGGAGGTGACTGTGGATAAATGCCGGCGGCATTGAGTTGCTTCTGCTGCTTTCGCTCCCGGACTTTCTTGGTGATGTAGATGCCGCCTGCTACTAGGAGGACAATTTCGAGGCCAGACATTACGCCGGTTACGTTGTAGTGTTCTTACTGGTTGTGTTGAGCGAAACGGTCGCTGCTAATGTAGACAATTCAGAGATGCGAAGTTTGCAGTACTGTATTCGGTGAACGTGAGGGCAGCGAGAAGTCTATACTATATTCTGTTCTCCTACACCGCGTCACTGCAGCACACCTAGCATTGCCCCGTATGACCTTCCAAATCATCGTCTACCTGCCGACCACTTCGGCCACGAGCTTGACAGTCAGCGTGTCGCTGAATCGCTCAACAAGGAATCCGATTGGTGCGCACACGCTGCGCCCACTACCCCGGTCTAAGCCACTATGCTCCGATAGGCTCATACCACAGCGCGCCTTACATATACGAGCTTCGCACTCGCATTTCAATAATGCTCTGCATTCATCCATCTCAAATATTGTTCGGAGCTTTGAGACACCGAGCCAGTGACGATAAGTGAATCAGATTGTGTCATCGCTATTGACTTTGGATCTAATGCAAGAGTCAAACTCATATCAAGCAGACCCTTACTGCTCTCGTATTGCACCGTAGAAAGCCAGAGCGTGTCTCGCTGCGACGATCAAAGTAGCCGAAGTGCCAAACCTCCTGTCATACATGCATAGTTATTGACACAACTTCGGACCGCCGTACCTCGATCCACCAACGCGACCCCAGTCGACGGATACGCAGCTGCAGCACCGTCAAAAGCTCAGAACAGTACTCGAAAACCTCTTCGTTTAGCCCAAGCTTACTCACCCCTCCAACTTCCAACTAACGAGCCCCACACTTCTTCCACTCATTCCAACTTTCCTTCGACGAGAAGCGGTATCGTATCGCTTCAGCCAGTCTAACATTTCAGTTTCAAGACGAAATTCTTAACCTAACCATCTAATTCAGCCCTCCACTTCTTCATCCAAACACCAACAATCCTACTCATCAACCCATCACTCACAGGATCCCGTACCCGTCGCAAACACTCACTGTCGCGACACGTCTTAGCAGTCTCAAACACCAATCCCTTACTAACCACCTCGGCATCCTGTTCCTTCGTATCCACATCCACATCCACATCCACATCCACATCCACACCCTCAACCACCACACCTCCATCAGCCACAGCACCATACTTCCCCTCAAAGAAGTCCATCAACTTCTTGCTCGTATTCCTCTTCACATCCCCATCCGAAGCCCGCAGGCGATCCAACCATGTCCTAACCGGAACAAGATCAAACTCAGGCACATCAGGATGAGCCCGTAACATCGGCACCAGATCCTCCCTGAAGCTGAACGATCGCGGGTTGACGACATGGTAGACCAACTCACTATCGTCCTCCCCGTCCGTCCGCGCAGCCCCCGCGCCAAAACCCAACTCCTCAATCGTCTCAGCGGCCTTGTCCACGGGTAACCAGCTCGGTGCCTCATCAAGCACAGGCAAACACCCCGCACTCTCCGGCAACACACTCCGTACCAGAAGCGCAATAGCCTCCGTATCATTCCAGACCGCATTCACACTATCTCCCGCCAACTGTCCGATCCTCAACACCCTGCTCATCAGCCCCGTCCTCTCCATCGCCGCACGTGTGATCCGCTCCGAAACAAGTTTACTCCGTCCATAGCCCATCGCCTGCGCATGCGCCAGATCCCCAACTTGTGTCTCGGCTATCCTTGCCGGTTTGGGCGTTCCGCTCGCCGCTGAGATAGAGCTGCAGAAATAGAACGCTGCGGGCTGGGTGTGCGTAGTGCGAAGCGCGATGTGTTCGAGGAGGTTGTACACGCCGCGGATGTGCTGGGGTTCGAAGGAGAGGAGCGGGAGGTTGAAGTTTACGGCCCACGCGGAGTGGATGATATGTGTTACGCTTGCGAGGAGCTGTTCGAGGTGGTAGGAGTCGAGGCCTAGACCCGGAAGGGAGAGGTCGGAGGGAAGCGCTACGATTTTGCCTAGGTCTGATGGTGGGATTGTCGGGAGCAAGTTTCGGGAGGAGAGCGAGGAGAAGACGCGGCCTGCGGCGGATTCGGGAGTTGTGGCCCGGACCAGGGTGTAGATGCGTGAGATGTCTGGGCGGCGGAGCAGGTTGGCTAGGAGGATTGAACCGAGGCCACCAGTTACGCCGGTCAGGAGGACGGTTTTGCTTGTAACCCTGGGCTTGTTGGTTGCGTCGTGAGATGTGAATGTGCTATACTTATCGATCAGCTCTTGCATGATTTGAACGTGGGCTCCTGCGTTGATATCTTCTTGTTCCTCCTCGATCCCCGTTCGCAAGTTGTAGAGATGTTGTGCTAACGATCTAACTGTGCCGCGCTCGAAGACGATGTTCTGAGATAATTGATTCCCACCCAAATCGATCTCCTTCTTGATCATGTGCCAGATCCTGGTCGTTTGCAGAGAGTCGACCCCAGCGGAGAAAATGTCGCTTGTGCTGGATTCGAGGTCAATCTGCAGCTCGTTGCGAAACTTGTCCAGCAAGAATATTTCCAGTTCTGCGACATTGAGGATTAGGAGAGAACCACTTTCAGCGGGCATGGCATCCCCTTCGAACCGATCGTAGGCGGTTTGGATCATGTCTTTGTATTGCTCATACAGCTGGGCTCGGATAATTGTGCCCTTGTCAGTTCGCGGATAGACCTCGTCGAAAGGTCTGACAACTACTAGGTCACGAGGAATATGCGAGAATGTTTCAGCCTGGCTGTTGGCGTCCTCAATCTGTTGCCATATCCTGTCTAGGAATTCTTCGTCACTGAGATTTGCGGCATGCTCGCTCCGAAAGACGATCACACCTGGTATGGTGCGCTCTACACCGAAGACGGCGGCTTCTTTGACGAGCTCATGTTGTCGGATATGGCCCTCAGTTGGTATGGGTAGGACTTTCTCACCATTCACTAGTGTCAATCGATCGTCGAGGCGGCTGAGATATTTCCAGTAATTGGACTTCTGGGGGTCAGCATGCCGTGTGAACAGATCCCGGGTTCTGAAGGAGTTGGGCGGATCATCCGAGTTTGTGGTGTCCTTAGACGGTAGACCGTCAAGTCCGACGCATTCGAAGACGCCAGGCGATATCTCGTCCATCAGAACAAAGTCTGCAACAGGACGATGGAGTCTGAGGTAATTCCATTCATTGTCTCCTTCCGGCCGGAAGGAGTTCATGATGAAGCCAGTCTCTGTTGCACCATAGTTGCCAGCGAGGCGGACACCCCTCGATACAAGTTCGTCTCCAAGAGCATCTGGACAAGCACTTCCGCCATACATCACGATCTTCGCCTTTGCCAGCTCGGTGATGCCTTCGTCCTTCTCGGCCAGTAGCTTGAGGACATAAGGCACAGCACAAACCATCTCTGGCTTTGCGACTTTCATAGCCGCCAGCAAGTTTTGCCTCGTGACGGGGAATGCGTAATTGCCGAAGAACATCAGCTTCTTTGCGTAGATAGCTCGACCGAACTCATTAAGGGCATGCGAATGAAACAGTGGCGAGACGGTGAATGATCGGAAGCCGAGCCCCTTCTGGAAGTTGGCTAAACATGCAAAGTTAGAGATAAAAATTGGTTTAGGAAAACCAGTAGAACCGGAAGAGTGGATAATCCAGGCGATCTTGCGAGATTCCTTGACCTTGTCGCACTGTCTGAAGAATCTCGGTACATTGAATGTTGGTCGGTAATCTTCTGAATTAATTCGTGGTATCGATGTGCAGCCCATGTGTGATTGCATGTCTAACATAACAGTGTTGTACATGGGAGGTGCAATAATGGTGGTACAGTCAGCCAACTTCATGAGGCTGACATATGCTGGTCCCGTAAGTCTCGTGGATAGGAAGAGCACTGCCCAACCTAGTCTGTTCAGCGCAAAGAATGATATTATAGCCTCCAAGCATGATGGCGTGAGCAGTGCAATGACAGGTGCCTTTTCGGCCAACGGGTCCTAGAAAGGTCAGATGCCAGGACAAGAACATAGTGGTATCACTTACTGCTGGCTGTAGACCTTGCTTCTGGTACCACCAACAGGCAGCATCAACATATCTATCTACCACCTTGGCAGTATGTATTTCATAGTCCGACACTCCTTGAGCAGGATAGCCGATCGTAGGTATATCAGCATCTTCGGCAGCATGCGACCTGATCAAGCCATCGATGGTCAAGTAGACAGAAGGATGTGGCCGGTTGGCCATTCCGTTCTTGGTTGAATTTTCGCCATGGGCCGCCTGAAGGTTACCTTGCGGCGGCATGGTCATTGTAGCCGTCGCCATAGTTTTATGTCTATGGTCTGAATTACCATGTTCTGGATGCTCATCGCGTGGCGGGCATTGTTTTGCTATAAGCTTGCCACGAGATGCCGATGGTCTGCTCTTCCGTCGGAAAGACCGTCGGCTCGGATACATTTGGAGTTCTCCGACCCCACCGATTAGCTACAACTTCCTGGGGTACTCCCCTTATCACAATGATCCCAAGAATTTGAGCTGGTGTGCGTACTTCGCAAGCTCAAAAAGCTCGCATGACTTCGGAGCGAAAGCCATTATCTCCCACTGCGCTTATTCGCACATGCACCAGACATGACTGCAAGGTTGAAATCGTTTTTAGACTGTGTCTCAAGTCTTGCCAAAAAAGCTCGTAATACGTTTGCTGCCATCCTTGACTGGAGTCGGTTTCTTCGAAACGTCTGCATTGCTTATTGCGCTTCGTGTCTTCTTCGCAGTGGCTGGCTTTGAGGGAGTCGTTAACCTTTCGGGGCTTCGGGACTGCTGAGATGCCGGCTTCTGTTCAGGGGTGAACTCGAGCTTGGGTGCCTTATCATGGTGGTCGCCTTCATCGTCAGTGTCAAGCTTGCGCTTCATACCGCCCTCCTCTTTTGGTGGGACAGGCATAGGAGCACTATTTTCCGAACTTTCGTGGTCCTTGGTGTCTCTGGTATCCCGATTATGCTCAATCTTTACTTCCTTCATGTCCTTGCTTGGAGATTTCAGGTCATGGATCTTCCTTGCATTACCGAAAAAGTTTGCGATGTTCTTTTTGTTCTCCTTGCTGTCAACAGGTATGATAAAATCAGGAGAATTGTTGCCGACCTTGCCTACCTCTTTGTTGACGGGGTAACATTCTAGTTCTCCTTCGAAGGGCTTTAGCACGTCCTGCAGATCCTTTGACCATTTGTTGACGGTGGGATCTAACCACAGCCTCATAGCGTCAGTGTTTGGGTCGAGGATGACTGGCATACGATCGTGGAGGAAAGTGAGGTGTTTGTTGGGGTCGGTGGTGATGATGGTATAGGTATACAGCTTGTCTTCTGCATCCTCATATTTTACACAGTCCCATAGACCAGCAAAGCACATCAGCTGGCCATCCTTCCTCTTGACGAAGTGTGGGATCTTCTCCTTGCCAGCTGGACCCTTCTTCAACCATTCATAAAAGCCTTGAGCGACGACAATACATCGCTTTCGCTGCTTCATGGTGTTCCACATGCCTCGGTTCTCGATCAGGGAGTCATCGCGGCAGTTGATGGTTCGCATCAAGCTGCCATAGTCTGGAGAGCGTTTCGTCCAGAAGGGGATGAGGCCCCATTTCATGACCTTGATTTCGTAATTCAAGTGACCGTTCTTGTTTTCGTTCTCGTTCTGTGGGGTCTCATCTTCGCCGGTCGTGTCTTCTCGCACTGCAGCTTGTGCGTCTGACTGCTCGCTAGCTTCTGCTGGGGCCTCATCCTCGTCTCTTAGACCTGAGTCGGGCACTTGGGCTCGGTAGACTAGGCCGTAGGCGCCGGGCGGGAAGTTGTAGGTCTCTCGAGCTTGGTCATCTTCAGGCGCATTGTCTACCTGCATGCCCTGCTGTTGGAGCTGGTAGCGAACGAACGAGGCACGCTTCCGTTGTCAGTAGCTGGTCACACTCGGTACTAGCGACAGCACACTCACTATGCCCAATGCATACCGCCCGCACATCTTGTAGAGTGTGCTTGCGATGCAGTGGTGAGGCGTGTACAGTGCGAAAGGCGAGACGCGTCAATTGAAATGACGTCGATGAGCGCGCGATGTAGTGGAAGTGGAAGTGGAAGTGGAAATATTTCTAGAACACTGGCAGCTCTGACCCTTTAGTCTCGCATCATACTAGCACGGAAGCCCATGTCACTATGCGTACTGCCCGAGCATCCAAACAAACGCTGCAGCAGGTCTATCACTGTCCAGCGCGGCAGAGTGCGAATCGAGCTCGCTTCTCAACATCGTCACGACAATTTGCAAACCCTCGCAGAGCGCCAGAGTTTCGACAAGCCAGTAAGCCATCATGGACCCAATACTGGAGCGAGCAATGGCGCCTGGCAAAGAAGGACTACCCCATCATTCTCCCCCTCGGTCTCTTCGGAGTAGTAGCTTCCATGTCCATACTCACCCTGTTGCTCTGGGATGACTATAACCGAGTCAAGCCGCAATACTCAGCATACCCAACCAATGTCGAGTATCACCTTCGACAAGCCCTGCAATCTATACACGTAAAGCCCAATCCTGCAAAGGCCGAGATGCACTTCATCAAAGCATTACAGACTGCCGACGAGGAAGGCATGGACCCCTACAGTCCAGAAGTTATGGGCATCAGAACCCGACTGGCTGAGATGCTGGAAAAGTTTGGCCATGCCAAGGCTGCCATTGAGGTGCTCGAGGGCACTATCAAGATGTGCGAGGAGAAGGTCAAAGATATCGATCGAGGGGTGACAGAAGCCCAGCCGGAGGAAAGCAAGAGCTTGAGGAAAGGGATGTTGAAGACAATCATAAGATCGCGCGTCAGGACCGCGAGTCTATACGAGAGTGATTACATGCAAGACATCATGACTGCCAAGCAGGTGCTTTCTGATGCCGTCGGCTTGTTGGTAAAGGAAAGCCAAGACCCACAAACGAAGGGCTTCAGCGAAGATAATGCCGCCGGCCTGCCCTTAGATGAGATCGCCAGTATGTTGAGTCAAATGGGAGATCTGTACGCTACGACGGGCGAAACACCAAACGCAGTGCAGGTATATATGCTCACCTTACAACCACTAAGAGCTGCATGCAACGGAACGAGGTCATGTAAGGAGGTGCAAATCCTCAGCAATATCGCGAGCACAATGGATCTCGCCATGAAGAGACCCGGGGCAACTATCAATGGCAAGCCAGCGACAAAGGAGAGCTTAGCCGCTGCGAGGAGGTCGACTCTAAGGTGGGCTGATCAGGCCATTGCCACGGCTGAGGTGGTCAAGCCGGAAGACCGTGATGACATCTGCGAGGTTGGATTGATCAGTGCAGAGATGACCAAGGCCGATCTTTTGTTGGAGGATGGCAAGAACATCCAGGCAAGAGAAGCGTTTCGCAGTATTATCCCCAGATTGAAAGAGAAGGGGCTGGATGCGCTCGTTAAGACAGCTGAGCAGGGAATTCATAGAGCGGGAGGCTGAGTCACTTTTTGCACAAATGGTCTCAGTGGAATGACGTCACGCAGAAGTGCCTGCCGAGCTGCCTACGACAAAGGCAAATTCAACCTGTTCCTCCGACTTTGCCTACGACTCTGCCTGCTGAGGAGGACATCCGTATGCCAAAGAAACACCAGAACCGAGCATTACTAACCAAGCCGGCGAGCAGCGCACCTTCCACTCACAAATCAATTGCATCTTCCTCCGGTAGCCATGGCGAACCTGCGGCGCCTTCGAGGTCGGTCAATGAGCTCCTGCGCGAGTCTCGACGAACCAAAGGCCGACAAAGGGTCGATAACGCTGCAACGGCCTCCCTGCATCCTACACTGAGAGCGGTGCTCGATATGCCGGCACCCTCCCCACCAACCAGGACGCATGTTCGAGGCCCTGCCAGGTTGAGGCGCATACCTGGTCCACCGCCTCCACAATCCTGGCTAGCAGATTCGCAGCACGCTCCTGAGTCGTCGCGAAGCATGTTCCAGCAGTTGCGATGGCTAAGAGCACGGATACAACAACAGTCGAGCACTCTGCCTGGGGGAAAACTGCCCAAACAGACCTCACTGGAGCACGCCGTGTTGAAAGCAATAGCGACCAACTGGTCCTGGCATGCGGAATATGACAACACCTACCTAGCCACGCTCCCCGTGTCGACACGAGTCACCCTCCTGAGCTACCTAGCCGTCTACAATGAGGCGCATTGGCCGAACCCTTTCCCCTTGCTCTTTCCACTGGACTGCGAACAAGATGAGCTTGATGAAGTGACCAGACTGGATCTTGCAAACAGCATTGGTGGCTGGGCGATGACTGTCAAGAAGGTGGAGAAAGAGCTGGTCGTCATGAATGAGGTGGCAACAAAGCATGTAACCGACCGCGCCCCGCCAGACCAAGCTGAGGTTCCTGAGTCTTGGGAAGACCAGCCCAAAATTGCCGACCGGGAGCCTCGAGCAAGGATGTCTGCAGTCTCCTCAATGCCCAAGATGCTCACGTCTGGCCGATTCGTCAACCTCAAACACCTTTCGCTCGCTGTCAATCTGGCATCTGCCTCAGCGCCTCCGTCTTGGGCCTCGCTGATTGCACTCTCGACCCACTTATCGCAGCTCAAATCTCTGTCGCTAGCACATTGGCCAACGCCGACGTACACGCCCAATGCAGCCAAGGGCCGCGTCAGGATGGTCAATACAGCACTTCCATCCCTGCCAAACCAGCCGTTTGGCGGAACTGATCTGTATAGCGCTTTCGACAATGACTGGCGGGAGGCGGCTGGGATCCTCCGCTCCCTGTCCCGGAACCTATATTGCCTTGGCTGGCTTGATCTAAGTGGCTGCGGCCCATGGTTGACGGCTCTCACCTGGCACGATGAGAAGGCGGAAGCGGGAAGTGCGGAGTGGAACGGTGCGTGGAGGAACGTTTCGAAAGTCATCCTTAGTGTTGGATGGCTACCTGGCAGGCCGTCTTCGATTGAAGACGAAATCAGCTCTACGTCCCGGTCAAGCAGCTCGATTGATTCGACGCGGGCGATAGAACAGCTGTATGGGTCGTCCGAGAGCATTCAAGCGTCACTCGGTCGGCTTTCCGAGTTGCGGCTGTCTACCACCCGCGGGGTCCCGGCAGATCAAGGCGGCCAGCAGTCGTGGAATGTTGAAGATGAACGGGCCAAGCAGTACTTCAAAAAGGATATTGAGAGGTACCACAGCCAACAAAGCACGGCTAAAGAGGTGGCGGGTCAGATCAGGGGCGTTAGGAGGGCAGCCAACGGACGGTATATTGAGTTCGAATTTGGCCAGGAACTTGGCGCTGAGTACGAGAAAGTAGAATAGATCAGTAACTGTCAGTAACAGCTATGTAATCATTCATGTACATGATACATGTTTGTACAATGGGAAGCCTCGTGGGCGCTGCGGTGTCCTACATGCAGATAGCACGGAGCGATCTGCTCTCCTAACTGCATCAAAGTGCACATGTCCTTCTTCTCGCGCCTGAGCTCGTCTGGCGATGTGGCCCACTTGACAAACAGTTGTAAGCGGCAGTGCTCGTCATGTGTCGTGCCACTGGTAGGCGGGAGACATGCTCGTTCGGTGCTAAGGAAGACGTGCCAGTATAGGCAGGCCAGTAATGGTTCGGTAGAACTAGAAGCCAGGAGGGTTGACCCGTTGGCTCATTCTTGTCCATTTGGGTAGTTCTGCAGAGAGGCACCAGATTAGCTCACTGTCCATGTTGCAGTGTAGATGGGAGCGACGTACTGTGTATTCCCTTCCGGTACTTCTTCTCCTTGCGATCAAAGATGGTGTATTTATCCTTTGGCAACATCTCCTCCTCTCGTGGCATCTCGGCGTACCATCTTTCAATCGCCTTGGCGCTCATGCCGTTCTTCTGCAGTGCGGTGCTGAGAGTGTCGACCACTTTGTCGACCAACTTCAGGCGCTTTCGCTGTCGTGCTTTCTGGGGAGCGCTGAGACGCCAGGGTCGTTTCCTGCACAATTTGGTCAATTTACTGTTCTGCGCGATCTGATGGTGATACGTACCATAGCAGACCTCCCAGACGAGGCGCCGATGGCCTGAACATGCCCAGCATCTTGTCTTGGTCTTCTGCACACGGAAGACATATAGCGTTGATGGCCGCAACGTGGACCACTGGAATCGGCACACTGGCAGACGCTGCGGTCGGCTAACCTTCTCACTTTTCCACCTGCTCGCTTCCGCAGATCTCTCAGCATGAATCTTCCGCAGCTGCACCTTCAATAATAAATTCCGTAGGGAGTTTCCCAACATGGGGTGAAGGCAGACTTCAGACGACCCTAGGGTTCAATCTTCAATCTTCAAGTCATCCCTCATGGTGCTGATCGACGACCTCAATCACTACTTGTATCAAAACACTGAAGTCCCGAGCTCGCTCTGGCGCGCCGGCTCTTATGCTCTCCTCCTCGGCGTGCACACCCTCTGCTGGACAGGCCTGCATGCCTTCAATACCACCGAGGCCCCTGGTCTTGACCGCTTCCTGCACCTGCTGAAAGTACGCTCCGACTACAAGACGCGCAAAAAGGGTCTCATCACCGTCAGCAACCACATCTGTGTCCTCGACGACCCCCTCATCTGGGGTGTCCTCCCTCTGTCCTTCGCTGCCTCCCACGGCCGCCAAGCCTACAGATGGACTTTCGCGAGTCATGACCTGTGCTTCACCAACACCTTTTTGTCCCACTTCTTCACTCTCGGCCAAACACTGCCCACCCATCGCATCAAGCATAGCATCTACGGCGGCCTCTTCCAACCTACTTTCACCGAAGGCGTTCGCCTTCTCTCACGCATAGACACCGATGGCTTATCCTATAACCCTCACTGCGCTACCATTACAGGCTACAAGCCAGTCACCCAGACGATATTTAACAGATTCAACCAGGCCGCTCAAGGAGATACCACCCCGGCACTCGCCTGGCCACGCAACGTAATCGACCTCCTCTCGCCTCTTCGAGAGCAGGGCCAACAAGCACCAGCATACCCTTCCTACCCCGATGATGTCAGAATGTACAACGCCCCCTCCCGCTACGCATGCAACTCCTACAGCTGGGTCCATGTCTTCCCTGAGGGTTTCATCCATCAGACCGATCCTGGCAAGCGATACATGCGCTACTTTAAATGGGGTGTTAGTCGTCTCGTGCTGGAGCCACTAGAAGCGCCCGATCTAGTGCCTATGTTTATTGAAGGCACAGATCGCATTATGCACGAGTCGAGGACATTCCCTAGGTTCATACCACGCTGCTTCAATAAAGTTTCGGTTACATTTGGTGATGCCGTAGACGTTGAAGCTACATTCGGCGACTTACGGAAGAGGTGGCGGCAGATCTGTGATCGGGAGAACGAGAAGATACTCAATGAACAGATGCAGGCTGAGCTGGCGCAGGCGAAGAAACAGGGTATGAAATTCACTAAACAGCAGCTCTTGCAGCATAAAAAGATGTTGTTGGATAGTATGTATGAGGTACAGCTGGGAATAGTGACTGAGAAGTTGAAGTGGGACCCCGAGGTGGTGGAGTTGAGGATAGAATGTACAAAACGAGTGAGAGACGAGGTATTGAAGGTTAGGAGGTCAAGAGGATACCCTGACGAAGATCCCAAGGGCGGCCTTGCCGAGACCTGGAAGATAGAAGGACCTAACAGGGAGGGTAGAATGGAGGATGGAAGTTGGGTGAAGGAGACTTGAAGCACTGCCCACACGTCCATTGCCGGTACATCCTGGGCCTGAAATGAAAAAGCAACATGAAGTTCTTCACCGGGCACAAGTCATGTCAACTGCCAAAATTGTTTCGCTCCGCATCTTTCCCGTATTGTTCAATCGCCAAATTCCACCGAACATCATGTCAAGCAGGCACGACTTCCCAGCAGATACGCATCCGAGAACCGTGTCATATGACGAATCTCCTTTCATTCTCACTCAGGGACTGATCTCAGAGTCCGGAAACTGGCGTCCAAGCAAAGAGCCAAATCAACCATCACGATCTCGACCAGCCCTCGTCTTCCCACGTGCCTACTGCCTCCCAATTCAATTCAGTTCATCATAATAACCGACTGCTGCAAATGTGCCCAGCCCAGTCCAGTCCAGCTACGTAAACATCCCTCCGACCCGATACGATACGAGAGAACCGTCCGTACGCTCGTCGTCGTTTGCCCCTCTATATATACACTACTATGTATGCCCTCAGAGTCCAGCTCAGTTCGTCTCCCACGACACGGCAGATCTCAGGGATCCAGCTGAGCTACTGTAGCTATATTCGGAATTTCTTAGCTATATGGACGGCCCTGCGTGTATTGACGGTGCTACAATCACCCCTCCTCACGCTCACGTCCAGCTCGTCCGTCGTCTCGTCATTGTGTTGTGTCGAATCGGACCAGGTCGAATGGATGCCATGCGTGCGGTCACTGCCACTGTGTGCTTGTGCTTGTCGCACCTCACCTCACATCACATCACATCACCTAACCCCCCCGAGCGGAGCGGAGTGGAGTAGAATGGCGTTCTTGCCGCGTCCTACCTGTTCATCCCAATACAAGCCAAGCTAAGCTAAGCTAAGCTAACGTAGGCGAACGACTACAGTACACAGAGAGTAAGTAAGCGAGTCACGTATTCTAAATCGCATGCGTCCCATCCCGTCCTATCCCGTCCCATCCGGACATCCACCGGTTCGGTTCATCTGACTGACTTACTGAATGAATGGATGAACGAAGTCGACTAACTCAGCGTCACATGAAGAGGAGGAAGAGAGGAGAGGACGGAAGAGCTCCACTGTACTATGCATTGATCGCTATGAGAACGCAGTCACGGCGTCGTGCCCCAACCCGCCCACGGTCACGAAACGGTCCTATATGTCCTGTCCATGCATGTGGTGCAGAGCAGCGCCACAGAAAGACCAATCTAGAGTATTCGACCGTGCATGCCATGCCATGCCCCCACCTCATTCATGGAGATCCCATTTGTACCGTACCGGACCAGAGCAGACCAGAGCAGAGCGATGAGACCGGTTAACAAACGCACTGCAGTCCGTCAAGGGCCGTCGCGTGGACTGGTGGCAGCGCAGGGTATATCACTCACTCCCTCCCTTTGTCATCTATCAACTGTGTTCGGTGCGGGGCGGTTCGGTTCCAGAGCACGCGGAAGCTGAGTAACTCAGTAGAGTAGAGCCGTCGAGCGCAGTGCTGAAAGGGAACGTGGACGTGGAAGTGGAGGGAATATCACGGCCGTCGCGTCGCTGGGCAATACCATAGACAAATGACAGTCATGCACGTACTCATTGTCTGGAGAATACGATACCAACGTCGAGATTGCACGTGCTGAACTTCTATTCGATTTGTGGTCTTGACGCCCCTTCTGATGCACGACTGATATACTAGTATAGTAATCCAACCCCCCAACGCCACGCTAATTTATGCCATGTCTCGTGCTCTACCACATACCTACCTAACTATTGACGTGAATGAACCAGCCACTCACTTCGACTTCGACTTCGACCTGTGCTCACGGTCCCCTTCTCCTAGGATCTCTCAACTAGCCTTCTTGTAATTATTCCCCGCAACCTCAATCGCCCCCTCCCTAACCATCCCATTCAAGAAATCCCTCAACTCCTCGTTGGTGTACGGGAAGCCCCCCGGCACAACCATGCCCAGCATCATCGCGATCCGTGGCAACGGCATCGCCCCTTGATTCGTCAGCATCGCAGTCACGAACTGCTGATAGACGGCCATCTTCGCCCTCTTCTCGCGCTGCTCTGCGTCCTTGGCCGCATGGGCAGCAGCGAGTTCAGCCGCCCGTTCGGATTGCGCTTGGGCTGCGGCGGCCGCCGCCGCCGCAGTGTCGGGGTCGAGCTGTTCGGAGGAGGAGCCGACGGGTGCGGTGTGTCTGTGTGTTGTTGCGTCTGCGGCGGCTGTGATGGGGGCGTCGGTGGGGTGGAGGTATTCTAGGACGCTGTATGTGTCGGTGTGGCCTGGGGTGGGCGTGAGGATGCGCTTGCTGACGAATAGAAGACAGGCGCTTCTAACTAGGGTGGGGGTTAAGCCGAGTTCTTCGGAAAGTTCGGATACGGATTTGGACACTACTGGTTGTGGAGCGAGGTCGTTTCTATCTGCGGGGAGGATGTGGTGGTCATGGTCGGAGTCGTCGTTGAACGCGTATATGACGCCGGCTTGGTAGGGCAGGACTTCGTCAGTGTATGTCCTGCCGTCGGCGAAGCTAAGTTCGAGGGATACAGCGCCAAGGTGGTCGTTCCACGTAAGCTTTCGCGTCTGTTTGAGCTGCTCGAAGCCTTGCTCGTATCGTTCCCGCTGGTGCAGAATGTGTAAAGGTGGATTGAAATGCTTTTCTTCCTCGCCATAAGCGGGCGTGCTTCCTGGTAGGCTCGGCCAGAAAAGTCGTGAGAGGATTTTCGCATGTAGTGCTGGTTCAGCTTCGTCATGTTCCGCAGCTGGCATGCTTCCAGTGATGTCCAATCCTTGGTCCTTGCGAATTGTTTGGTCGAGACGCCTCGAATCAAGTACATCTCTCAGCATGACTTCGCACGCCTGTAGCGCTGTGTCACCGAATCGGATCTTGAGATGCTCTAGAACCGACGTTTCCTGGTCGTAATCTTCTTTGTTACGCAGGAGTCGCTCGGCAAGTGTGACCTGTAATTCCTTCACAAAGACGTCCTTGCTCTCCAAGAGGCTCATGACGCTTCCGATTACATCTGTTTGCTTGTGCCCTCGGGTGCTGGTGGTCTCCGGTGCAGCATCTATGGGGTCGGGTTGCCAGTCCATGTTGTTCCAGTCTAGGTTACTGTTTCCCTTACCACTACTCGGATCTCTGTTGTGGAGTTCCCACGCCAGCTCACTAAGGACGTCCGTCGTATCGGCTGTGCGCTGTGTGGGGTGGAGAGATATGTCGGAGAGGAGGCCAGTAACTACCACTTTGATCATGTCGTCTCGCTCTCGCAGGTATTGACGTACTCTTCCAGATACTTTGCTGAGGAGGACACCTCTCGGGTCTAATCGTCGGAGTGCGCGTATAGTAGAGATGTATACCTGCAAGATTTCGATCGTGCTTGCTCCAGGGTGTAACAGTCGTGTCTGCAGAGCTTTGGTAAATTTCTCCGCGACAAATTGGCGCGCTTGAGGTGTGCTGATGAGTGTCTTGAGGTCGTCAATGCCAGCAACAGTTTGGTCCCAGTCCAGTATCATGTCAAACATTTCGTTCACCCGCAGCGCCCACAGCCGGCTAAGCGCCATTTGCTGGTATTTTTGGATGTCTCCAGAAATTGGCTGGGGTATGTGACTCACATCAACGGCGGCATGCTGAGTTGCATGTATGAAGACGCTGATATATTCTGAGAGAACATGTTGGGTCCAGAACCGGACATGATGTCGAACCTCGTCGTTGTACGTCCCTGAGTACGCCCATTCAACGAAGTCAGTCACACACTTGTCGATGACAGTGGCAAAGATCTTTTTCAATGTGGTGATGCCCAACTGTCGGTTCCAAGATGGTATTTGTCCGACAGACGAGCTTCTGAGGATCTGAGCCAGGTACATGAGTCGGTCCTGCTCAGAAGGTTCTGTAACTACAACAAGCGATGGACAAGATATGAAGTGAGGCTTGAATGGTGCACGACGAGTATCCACTCCAGCCAGGGTATACTGTTCGTTTCCAATGCCTAAAGCTGCACGGGCATCTTTTTCGATCTCTTCCCGGCACTGCCTCGTGAGGCGCTCAAGGTCGCCATCATATTGTTGTCGACTTCGTGGTGGTCTGGTAGAGCCAGGGAACACCGACGTGAAAGCACGACTTCGATTTGTGGTATTTGCGAATGACACCAGCACAGTGGCGGCCATCCCTGGGAGTACCAGATGTGATCAGCGATGGTGCATTTAGAAAATCGGCCTGGCTGAAGTGGTGAACGTTCACGAACCGCGCTTGTCACGAAGTCACGTGATCTTTCGTAGTCTGTAGCAATAAACTGAAGGCGCAAGTGAAGATGCAGACGATGCAGAGACACATTCAGAGGTGACAGATGCAGGTTTAGGGAATCAGAAATTATGGGATGAAAATCCATCGATTAATGTCTCATGTTCATGAAGACCACTATGTCCCATATGTCATTCGTCGTAGCAATATCTAAGATATCCAAACCTGTTCAAAGTTCCAATGTTCAGAAAAGAGTTGCTTGATGCTTCATAGCAGCTATTCCCTGGCCTGTCTGCCTTTTCATGTACTCCAAGAATGTCAAATAATACTTCGCTCCTGTTCATAACCTTCTCCTGAAGTGGTTGTTACTAGGCCTTTAGTGCCTGTCGCTGTTCTTTGGACCCAGCCCTCGAACGGCTGGTTACTCCCTGTAGCATCGGATCTGCTTTTCAAAGAATGTCTCCTGTCGAGCTACCCAGTTGGCTAGGTCATCTCGTTGATAACGGAGTCATCGCGACTCCATGGTTCTGTTGCCTAGACTGCAGCTGCTAGCATACGGTGCTTGTTTGCTTCATGTTCGAGATGACCGTGTGGCGGCAACGTGCATACGATATCCTGCATCCTCAAACATTGGCCAAACTATGCCTGCTGCTTGTTGCCATGGGCTTGCCCTGCTCAGAAGAGTCGCATGGCAAGTGCACAGTATGTCGGCGTGTCTGAGTAAGTGGTGTTGTGTTCGACTGCTTCTAGTCGTCGTCACCCAAATCCAACTCCTGCACTCTCTTCGTCAATGACCCTTGCTGATCAGTGCCGACGCCTTTATACCTCTCCATCATACTTGCGACCTCGATCAGGATATCCTTGATAGGCTGCGCTTGATCGGCTAGGCTGACTCCCATCTTGAGTGGCGTCATCATGTGCCTGATCTGCAAAGCAGAAACACAATTCTCAACTCTTGTAACCTGATGTTCGAGAAGGTTGACCATGAAGTTATCTCCAATCTGACCTCCTTTGTCCCTCATATTCGTGAGCAAACTCATCTCAGGCTTTCTAAGCCCTTTCGCTCTGTCGGGGTCCTCAAGTGAACTGCAAAACATCTCGAGACGGAGCGCGATATCCCACAGCTTCCAAACTTCAGATAGATCAAGTCCTTTGCCGATCGAACTTCCTTCCTCGAGCGTTCCAGGTTCAGACTTGGCCTCACCTTGAGGCCCGAGATTAGCGGGCTGATCCCCTGCGCCCGGAGGTACTTCGAGACGACCAGAGAGACCATGTGGATACATCAGGTAGATGAACTCTGGATTTTCAAGACCCTTCAATTTCTTCTCGCCTAACTCTTTTACTTCAAAGCCGAGACTGCTAAGTTGTCGGAGCTCTTTTCGAATCTGTACTGACACGGGATCGTCCATGGTGTCGTTGCTGCCAACGCTATCGCGACGATCGTCATCGTCAGCAAAGGCCTCCAACGTCCTTCTCATCTCGGAGATGAAGTCTGTGCTAACGGAGATCTGGCCACCATCCGCGACAGCTGATACTCGTGCAGCTTTATTGACCATGGGACCGAAATAATCCATCCGTCGCGTGATTGGATCAGGTTCACATACAGGGCGTCCCCAGTGCATGCCCATCCGAACACTCAAACCACGGTAGATGACGTTGCCGTCGGCATCGTACTTCTCTTGGCAGTGCACAGTATCCAGAATTTCATTAGGCCACTGCAGATCAAGCAAACTATTTTGCATGATGAAAGTCCAGAGTAGTGCTGATGTTACGGTCGGAAAAGAGCACATGAATGCGTCGCCTTCCGTCTTGACTTCGTAGCCACCCACTATCCGGAGTTGTCGTCGCATCAACTGGTTGTGTAGCTGAATTGCTCCTCGCATAGGTACAGGCAGGACTTCCCATAGCGCAGTGGAATTCTTGATATCAGTGAAACAGATCGCAACTTCTCCTGTCGGCGCCTCAGGTTCCTCCATTCGTGCAAGTTCGGAATCCGCAACTCCATCTCTACCTTTCCTTTTTCGCGTGGCACTCGGGAAGATGTTGTCGGGATCGGTGTTAAGCTCTCTTGCCACGGAGAAGCTACCAGCACGGAACTTGGTATTATTGCGCTTCCTCAGATCTGTCACACCCAGGACTTGCACCATGATCTTGTCGCGAGCGCCAAATGCGACAGCTATGTCTCTCAGCTTCTGTGCTGCAACCATTAGATCGGTCTTCTCCGATCGTACCAGGTCAACAGCAAGGTCAACGGTCACAAAGTCCCAGAATTCCTTTGTAGCAATAACAATCAGTTCGTCTGCCTCCGAGATTGTCATGTGGTAAGTAGACGGTGCAGCAATGATGGAGGGCATAGCATTGAAGTAGCCGAATGCACGACTGACTTCTATGGTATCGTTGAGCTTGCCCTGTCTGGATACGTAGCCTCCTGCAGCACGAATGCGATCCCGTTCAGCAGTCTCAGCGGGTTGGTGCTTGGTTGTCAGAGAGGTCGACTGACCGTTCGCAGAGATACTGATGGCCTCGATGTCGCCAACGTTTGCCACATAGAGGTCCAGTCCATTAAGGTACAGAACAGCTGCAACACATCCAGCGTTGAGGTCGTCAGTACTAAGTAGATTGGCAACGGTTGATGTGCGATGACCGTGCTGTAGTCTGTGTTCTCTGTTTTCGATGGCGCTACTCGCAAAATTTGCCATTTCCTTGTTCAGAGACAAGAAAGTCCGTCGGAGGGCATCTTCCGGCGATTCTTCTTCTCTGTCTTCTCTGTCCGCTTTGTTGAGCTCCGTCTGAAAGTTGGAGGCGAAATGCTCATGCAGATATTTGGCCACTCTTGACCCACCACTTTGTATTGACTCTCCGTCGAACATGCCAACAATGATCTCTGCATCATGGCCTCTGAAGTTCTCCTTGAGCAAATCCAGCGTAGACAGATGGTCGTTCTTGCCGAGAGTGTCAGCCATACCGTACAGCAGAGCTCCGGCTGAAGTAGTCGAGGTTCGAACACGACGGTCTTCGTTGTCATCGGGAATGGTATTTGTCAAAAGAGTGACATCCATCAGACCGAGTACACGTAGGTATTTTAGGGTGGTGAAGCTGGTGAGATCTTGGTGCTCCCCACCGTTCATGGCTGCGTACTGATTCATGCTACTTTGGTGAGCGGGCTTTATCTCCAGCCTTCGGTTCGCTGAAAAGTTCAGGTACTTGAGATTGGTGTTTCTATTCCAATTCCAGTCGTATGGCCAATTTGAGACATTGTACTTGAGCGAATTGCTGCCAACGTCCAGCACTGATAGCTTATGTACATTGCAAAGCTCGGCCGGAAGCACCTGGAACCTATTCACGTTCAGATAGAGGTTCCTAAGGTTGCTGCTCTCCTCGAAGTCTTCCGAAGGTAATGATGTGAGCGAGTTGCCAGACAGGTACAGATCTGTCAACTGTGGCCACCTCCTTAGTACCCCACTTGGGAAGTCATCAATCTCGTTGTAAGAAAGATTGAGCATCCGTAGCTCTTGCAACCAGACCAGCTCGCGGAAGATCTCGTCTTCTAACCTGTTATCCGCAAGATAAAGGTATCGCAGTGAGCCGGCGAAGGTGTTGTGCAATCGTCCTTGGGACAGATTTGAATCCTTTCGTGTAGCGGTGGCCATAGAATGTTCTGTATTCGTCCTCGAGATTTGGGACATCTTTCGTCCTTGGGCACTAGGTGTCGAGACCATAGAATTTTTGCGTCCTGCTCCGCCGGGCGAGCTACCAATGCTGAGCATACCAGTGGAAGCTTGGCTAGGTCGTCTATTCTGAAAGTCCTCTAGTCTGCCAAGATCTTCAAAGCTGGGTGAAGGCTGGATGCCGGCAGTCAATGTGGCATTTGAGTCTTTGTGCTGTTGTGACTGTGCTTCTGGAGGTGGCGGTGGAGCAGCATTTATCCTAGGAAATGACTCCAACACATTTGAAGACAGGTTGAGCATCTCCAGACTCCGACAATACCAGAGTTCTCCGGGCACGCGACTGACGTTACATTCCCGTAGATTGAGATGCTTGAGCTCGACAAGGTTTCCTATCGATTGAGGTATTGCGTTCAAACGGTTCTTGGCCATACTGAGATGTTGCAGCTTGGTGAGCTTGCCAATTCCAGAAGGCACGTTCGAAAAGTGGTTTTTGTCGAGTATCAATTTCTGCAGATTTGGCATGTGATCACATATGGTCTCTTTGAACTCAACCAACTTCGCCGAAGCAATATTGAGCGAATTGAGGGTTGGCAGGGGTTCTTCAATGTCGAAGCCTGTCATTGGGTTGTGATCAAGTTGCAACGTCCGAAGCTTCTTGAAGGAGCCTTTGAATGCAGATATTGAGTTGTGGCCAAGCAGAAGAGTCTCGAGGTTTGGGCAGCCTGCTACGTTATCAATGTTTGTCACGCCATTGAAGCGCACATCCACTTCTTTGAGGTTGACCAGTTGTCTGAAGCCTTCATTGAAAGGGCCTTTCAGATCGTTGTTCGTCATCCACAAACGCTCCAACGTCGTCAAGGCAGATATTCTCGCTAGATGCGCGATTTTGTTGAAGCTGACATCCAATTCTGCCAACGATTTCAGATTGTACACTTGCTCGGGAAGTTCTTTGAAGTTGTTTGAAGAGATGTTCAAAGACCGTAGCTGCCGGAAGTGCGAAAAGTTGTTCGGCAGCTTGGAGAGGTTATTGTTCGCCAACTTCAAACTAACCAAACCGGTCAACCTGTGCAGTTCTGCATGTTCGAGTTCTTCAAGACGATTGTTCGAGAGGTCTAAAACATTCAGCTTCGATGCCCAGGCCAAACTCGCAGGTATTTGCCACGCCTCGTTGCCTGTGAATTTGATTTCGCGGAGGTTGATACAAGCTGTAATGAAGTCCTTCGGTACAGCCAGGGCCAAGTTGCGGGACAGATTCAACGATATGATCTCTGGAGCTTTGGTGTATAGAATGATAGGTATCGTGATCATGGATCTCCCTGACAGGTCCACATGACTGAACTTCTGCATCTTATTGAAGCTTGGATCGTTGTCCAAACCACTTCCAAATCCAGTCTGCTTCTCGTGGCTGAAAGTGAATCTGCAAAGATAGCTGTTATCTTCGCGCCCGACCTCTTCGATATGATCTTTCTCTTCATAACCAGCTTGAAGTAGCAATTTCTTCTGCATTGCTATTGGTCTTTCAGTCTGTTCCAGCTGTCGCGAGAGTTGATTTTTCCTGAGAATGAGGTGATAGTTCTCGATCGTGTCGTGTAAGACGGACTTTTTTGCTAACGACTGTAGTACTTCGCCGACCGTAGCGTTGATGGTCATCGACAATGTCGCAAATGTGCCATCCGACCTGAAAACACGCATAAAGTAGGAAATACCATCCTCTTCCTCGATCGCCGGCAAGCCGTACTCAGCCACATCATGATGCTGTTGCCCCATGCCATCTTGTCCTTTGACGGCCCAGCTGTCAGGAGCATCCCAATTTGGTCCACCAGGTTCCGTAGCAGGTGTCTGAGGCAAAGGCTTTCCATCCTTGTCGACTGGTTGTAACTGATCCTGCCCTGGTGGCTGATGCAGGATATCCGACAAATCCTCGAAATTGGTATCGATGGTCCATATACCCGGAGTCTGAGGAGCCTCGTTCTTCTTTGAGGTATCGCTAGACTGTGACTGAGCAGTACTCGCAGTCCGGTCTCGCGTCCTGCTATGATGGCCGAGCCCTCGGAGCCTGCTAGTCTTAGATGCCACTGAACTGGCCGTGGTTGTCCTATCAATCTTCGGCATTTCTGGACCTCTAACCGTATCAACTGATCCCATGCTATTCTCCCTGTCCTTCTTCTCCGACCCCGTTGATGATACTGCTGAAGCTTTCTTCAGAGACCCTGATAAGCCACGGGCTCTGCCTTGGACATCCCCTGGTATTGGTGCCTCGGTTTCACGCGGTAACTCCTGGGTAGTCGCGGGCGGAGGCTGCTTGTCGCGATGTCTATGGAGGTTCAGTTTATGTAAGAACTTCCGTTTGTGAGACAATGAATTGTTCTCTTGATTGCTGGACACGGTCTGAGTCTTCGCGAGGTTCGATGCTGAGCTCATCGGTGTTGAAGTACTAGGACTGTTGCGCGAAACCGGTATGTTGTTGCTGGACACTTCTCGACTCGTTGCAGGCCTTTGAGGGATGGCATGCGGAGCTAAGTTGGAACTTTTGGGCGGATCGTCCTTGCTCTTCGTATGTCGATGCGGAAGGAGCTTACTCTTGATTGCGCTTGCTGTGGAGTGCTGTTTGGCCTCGCCATTCGTGTCTGGGCCCAGCTCTTGCCGTATTGGTGCAGTACCGAACTTGGAGACGTCCTCAAAATTCTGATAATCCCAAGGTGTCACGTTACTCGACGGTAAAGGTGTCTTTGGCCTTTCTTCGGAGCGAGCAGTCTGCATCGACCCATTGCGCAGTGTCTGTTTATCATCATGGTTGGTTGACGCATCATTCTGCGCCAGAAATGTCTGCGATCCTTTCCTAGAATTGTCGCTGGGGTCATCCCCGAAGAAAGCGTTTAGCGCTTTCCTGTGAAACTTGCCATTTGCGGCGCTGTTTTTTGAGCCGATACTACTGATAGTATCGTTGCTCGCTACAGAAGGTCTTCTCGCACTTGCGTCCAAATCTTGTGGGTCTATTTCCGAGTTATGCCGGCTGTTTATAAACGGCCGTGGCGTGGTCGTGCCCTCTTTTACAGGGTCGTTGAAATATGATTGATTGAAGGGGCGGGTGCCCCCAATTATAGCCTGGGGATCTTGTTCCCATGGTGCAATGTCTGTAGGGTCCCGGTCTCTCGCAAGGTCCGACGTAGGTTCGTCCCAGGGTGCGACGGTGTTGGCCCTTGTACGTGAACTGGCTGGAGGGTTCTTTGTAAAGGAAGTAGGCTGCTTTGCCTGGCTGTGCATGGCACCTGCTTTTCGTGAGGTCATATCCAACGATCGCGACGGTAGTTCAGCAGGTCACGAACGGAGTAGATGGTGCTGCAAGGTGAAGTTGTTGGGCTCCCAAGGTCAACACTGGCACCGAGATCGCTCGGCCTTTGTAGCGCAGTCTCCGTCTCTTCACAGTGGCTTCACAAGCTGCTTCATACACGAGATACAAGGAGTGAAGCAGATCTGGCGGGCTCGAGTTGTGTAAACCTCGGTGACTGTGCCGCTGTCGACGCCGTGTTGTATAATGATGGCGCGACAGCAGCGAACTTTTGTGGTCGGCCGTTACAATCGAGACTATCAACTTCGGAGTCTCCTTCTCAGCCGCACATTGTAACCGCTCAGGTGAGGATGTGAAATGCTCTATGTCAGATCAATACGCCATGTCAGCCTCAGAGCCGAAAGTTGGCGTAATGGTACAGTAGCTCGGTTCGCAGGGTGGGTGTCGATCGGCAGCACTATCTAGCAGGACAGCCCGGACTCGAGGATTCAGTCAAGAACTCGAGGGTGAGGTGAGGTTGCAGTCGGGTTGACGTGGAGGTGCCTGCGAAATCGATATCGTGGCGGAGTTCTTGGATCGAGGCGCACCAGAGACGGCTTGTTGCATGGTGCTGTGCTCAGGGCGGGGTGTCAAGCATTCGAGTATCTGCTGACAGCAAGGATGTCGGGTTGACGTCGATGAGCGACGTACAAGTAGCACAATTGCTACCGATGATAGTGATTTGCCGTGGGTTGAGCACAGAGCAGCGGAGGTGTGGAGGCTACAATATTGTCGATGATGTTGACGAGCTATGGTACGGGTAAAGCACGAGGCCTCACAAGCCCGGAAGATCTATCTGCTCAAGGTGGTCTCGGGTGGTCCATTTGCGCCCGGATTGCGCTCCATCACTGGCCGAACTTTGATTCAATAATTCGCCCAGGCGCAATCCGTGGCTTGACGCCCCACGATGGAGGCCGATTGAACCGTCCCACGCTCGCACCACAATGGTTAGTCTTCCCCTCTTTCGAGTCTAGCCTCACAATCCCTGCCCCAGACCTGCCGCTTCGGCTGTTGCTCATAGGCTGTTCCAACGCCGCCTGTAATTACCACTTGTTGTAAATGCGCCTCACCATGAGGCACGCATCTTATTTAGATGGGGTAGACCTGCGACGAGAGTCATCTGCCGATAAGCGGGCTTGTTGAGCTTTTCCAACTCACAATTATCCAGATGTACAAAGCATAATGCAGTCGCCGCAATTTTGACGTCCTCTCAGTGGAAGTCGAAGCAGTCGACATGGGCAAACGAAGCTGCCGGCGTCCGTTGCGACAGTCGCGTTATTATCGCTCCAAGAGCAGCAAGTGTCGGTCGATTCCGCACGGCTTGCAGGAGAAGCTGCTGGTCCGTGCTTGGAGCCACTTGAGCGTCGATCACGCCAGTGCTCGTGATGGGGTGCGGTGCATGTGCAGTGTCTCGTCCCGCTTTGCCGCCAAGCACCTATGCAGAGGAAGATGCTTGCTTGACTGGGGTACCTATATGAGGCTTTCCTGCATCTCAGCTTCAGTCGAGCAGCAGACCAGCACTTTTGCGTGCGTCGTGGTATTTCCCGGTGGACCGCCTATGTTCTTCGAGGCAACATCGGACAGCCCGCATACGAAACATTTTGCCCCTCCCGTTTGGACAGAATCCTTGAGCTGCACCCTGCTGAGACGCAATTTCACGTGAAGTCTTGCCACATATCCACGCTGGTTGACGGTCAGTGATAGCTCTGGGCCACTCACCTCATTGCGCGACAGGTTAGTAGGATGAAGATGGAGTCCTGTGTGCTTCTTGTGTGGCGATGATTAGGTATCACACTGAGAATAAGACAGGCGGACTTGCGAACAGTGATTTAGACTATCGGTCTTGGCCTGGTAGACATGACCACAAGGTGAATCCAGGCACGCTTACCACGGAAACCTATTGAGCGAAGTCCCGCTGAAGTGCAATCAAATTATAGACTATACACAAATATACACAAATCGTCACGTCTCAGCTTCATCTTCACCGCTCATGTCATAATGCCCAGACCCTCCACCTTCGTGTCTTGTTCGAGTTGTCGCTCTTCTTGCTCGTGCCTTACGGAGCTACCCACACTTGACCTTCCTAATGGCCTGTTGAACCACACCGTCTCGTTGGCACTGTCTGCCGCATCGGGCGACGCGACAGGTGGTGTGTGGAATGTGTGTGGACTGGATGCAGATGCAGGGCTGAGCAGCGCAGGGGAACGAGGGGTTTCAGGCGACTGTGATGGGTGCTCGAGAAGCGATGCTCGCTGCATGCTTCTGGTGCTCAGGTTCGAGCCGACAGGTGATGGCTGGCCAGCAAAAAAGGCCTTCCAGGGATTGGGCGCGTCCGTCGAGCCTGTATTGCGTGTATGCTCAAGTTGGGCCGATTTGGAATCACGCTGTACTGTGGTTCCCGTGGCCCGGTATGGATCGTATTCGTCTCCGGGCTCTGAAGAGATATGTTGCATTGCGAAAGAGAGAGCTGCAGATGGCTCCCCAAAAGGGACCTTCTTCAGAGCGTCGAATGTCCGCTCCAGCCGCGCCTCTGCAACCCCTTCCGCCGCAGACGCAGGAGTCGCTCTTCCCGGTCCTGGTTCAGGTTCGGCTTTTCGTTTTGTGAGGGTCGGGTCTGGAGGCAATTGGGGCGACGGCGGTTTGTACGCTAGCGCAGGCAGAAAAAACAGAGTCTCTTGCTGTGGCGGTGTCTGCAGCGGTTGTTCTGGCTCCAGCTCTGCATCGTCCACGTCATATGGCGAAGGAGGCAATGGTACGTTTGGCGTTGAAACAAAGACTTTGTTGGAGGGTTGCAACTCGTCAGTCTTGAGATCAGCGGCTTGCTGGACGACTTCCTTGCCGTCAGGGATCGTGATAGAATGCTTTGGCTTGCTCTGATCTTGTATTAGCTTGGGCTCTACTTCTTGCTGGGACGGTCCTGCAGATGATGAACTAGCCTGCACGAGAGACGCATCTCCAAAAACAGCTGCCAAGTCATTTGAAGCACCCAATCCTTGTCCTGTGGCCTGCTGCTCTGGCGACTCCTTCGTACACTTCTCTAGTTGTGTAACAGGCTTGGGCGACTCGCTGGCGTCAACGGACGCCACTTGCAAGGCTGGCTGAGGTCGTGGTGGTAGTCTGAAATGTTGCTGATACGCTCCTAGCTCTGCAGGCTCGGAAGGAACAGCTCTCTCCGCAGCCGTCGGCTTGGCATGTTTCGGTCGTGGAGGTAGCTTGAAGTACTGCTGAGGCGCCTCGAGCTCCATTACCACATCCCTGATCGAGCTCGACGCTCGCTGAATTCCTGGGAGCACGGGGCTGGACCCTTCCATCTCAGCGATGAACTGCTTATTCGGTGCTGGCAAAGGCGGAGCTTTCGATACAACGACCTCTGGGGCATATGCAGAAGCACGCTTAATCGTTTGGTTCTGACGCCCCGGGTACGCTAAGACTGATCCGGTCTCAGACGCAGCTACCTCAGGTCCAGGTTCACCCAAAGAGGTTTGACCTGTGCTTGAGGCGTGTGATGGCCGCCTTTGCGCTGTAGCCATAGCTTGTGTAGCTTGGAAGGGGCTCTGGACAAGTGGTGGGCTTCCAAGGGGTACACCGGGTGGGTGAGAACTAAAAGCACCATTTTTCAGCAATTCTTTCTTTTCTTCCACCTGGGCGAAGGTGGTCACTGCCCAAGAAGGCGTGCTAGGGCCACTTCCGTGATCGCTGTTACCTCGGGCTTCCACCGCAGCCACCGATGCGACATGTTGCGACGAGTCTTGCGCCGGGAACTTATCATTCTCAAGCAAATCATCATCGAGCGCATTGGACCAGTATTGGACGCTTTTCTTTGGGTGTCTTTTCTTGTGCTCTGACTGTGCAGTGAGTGAGTCACTGGCGGAAGATGAGCGCGTCTGTGGTGGTATGGAAGCCGCAGGGTTGCCAGCTGACGAGGAGTCGCCCGATGGCATTGTGGGAGTGCCTCGGAACGGTCCTGGCGAGCTTGACTTTGGCGTAACGGGGATTTTGCTTGATGTCGCATCGGAGCGTAGAAGATCGACCAGAGCGGATGTGCCTAGACGTGAATTACGCTTCTCCATTTTGCTAGCCTGATCCAAGCCTAAACCAACACTGAGTCTGTTCTGTTTCGACATCGGTATTGTGCGCATAGTCTCCTCCGGTAAATGCGCAGGAAGCTCAATCGGTGGGAAAAATCGTTCTGGCTGCTCCTCCTCGTCAACCGTTTCAGATTGTGGGTTGACCAGTGTTTCTCGAGACGGTGTAGCAGCTTCCATAAGGGAGGGCACCATCGACTGAACTCTGCCCTGTGAGTTCAAGCCTATCTGTACAATCCTGGGGCTTGCAGCGTTGTTGATCTGCCGTGGCGCCGGCATTTGATGCTGAGGTGTTTGGGACCTAGTGAAATGGGCGTGTTGCCGCAATGAGTCCTGGGAAGAGGTTCGCATCGTCCCCACCGTTCTCACCGTGTCGCGAGAGGATGTCTGCCGTAGTGCGGGCCGATCTTGGATGCTAGGTAATTCCTTGCTGGTGCCCGTCTGGGATCGCGAAGTCGGCGTGCTGCTTCTCGTCGGCCTACCCATCACTTGCTGATGCTGCACTCGAGCTTGATGCAAGAGCCTTCGGCTGACTTCTCCTGCCCGAGCTTGCATCTCATTGATGATGTCCGTCAGCTTTTTCAGCGAACCTCCCAGTTTGTTTCCCTGCATATGTAGGGACATGAACGCCTTACGCCAGCCCTCTACATTGCCTAACATGGCTACAAACACAGCTTCGTGCTCAACCGATTGTCGTTGCCACGTAGATGAGAGACGTTGCAGATATGTTTCCAGACAGCTTGTCGAATCGAAACCCTTCTGGACATCCTTCAAAGAGTCCTTCATAGCTTGCGACGTTCTTTCCACGATGTGCTCAATCTTTTCGTTCCCCTCCACAATGGAGAGCCTAAAATTGCGGTCTTCCAACATTTTGTCGAATGTGGCAGGATGCGATAGGGGCAACTTCAGGCACCTTAGCCGTTCTTGTATATCCTCTTGCGCAAGGTCAAAGTCTTCTGTTGTCCGTTCGAGGAAGCCATCGATCTCGTCTACGTGGGCTTGAAGTATTTGCATAACCTCGTCTTCTGACTTCGCCATTCCTTCTGCCAGAAGGTGTATGCCAAATGAGATCTGGGCTATGAGCTTCCATAACGGATGGAACCGCTCTCCAGGCTTTTGTTTCCATCTGCCCGCCACCACTCTGGTGTATACCGGGGCCTCTAGCAGAGTATTCCGTCTCCTGATGGGGTCGAGGTAGATATCTTCCGGTTCGTCGTGGGCAGCTTCAAGCATGGACTCTTCAAAGGGCCCTTGAAGCTGCGAGACTGGGTGCCTCGGCGCCTGTACTGTGTAGGAATCATGGCGACTATCTTGCGCCATACTGCTGCTGTCTTCAGTCTGTACAATACAATCTCTATCGGCCTACCGAGGCTCGTTCATGCATGACTGCTGCTGCGCCACTCTCACGGTCTATCGATCGAATATCGTGACGGGCTAGTCAATGCTGGATAAGTTCACCACACGTGCGGTGCGTCGCCGTTGCCTGAACCGTGAGCTGGTTGATCGACCAAGCAGACGCTCGAGTAGGCAGAAAGTGTACACTGAAGAACGGTCGACCGCCGCGGGCTAGATCTCAATGGAGAATACTAAGGCTGATCTCAAATAGATCGCCGGTGAAGTGGGTTGGCTAGGGCTGGTGCTTCCACTAGCTTGGCCTAAATTAGCAGATTGCGCCAGTAGCTTGCTCAAGACACATTGTTGCAAAGGAGAAAGAGTCAACAACCACGAAGTGATGCTATCCTGCAGCGCGCTGCAAGAGAAAACTTGGTGCGGTTTGGTCGTCGTACATGCGCACGAGGTGTAAGGAGTTGCAGGGAAATGGTAGGATTCACGGGCTCAGGAACGGGGGACGTCGTGCCGCAGGGTATCCACAACATATGCAGCCACGGACTTTAAGCATCAGACGACCAGGTCCAGAATGGTTCGGACTTGACCATCAAGCATTAGCGAGACCTCGACGCTCGTGCCGAAAGTGTATCGATCTCGAACGCCCAACCCATGAAAGATTGCTTGCCTACCTGACCAACGAAGAGGTCCGGGCACAGAAAGGATATGGAGGGCGACGCCACGGAACGTGGACCTTTTGTCCTACCGTGGTGTCTCATGCGGAGTCAAGGATAGGAATGAAGTAGGGAGAAAAGAAAGCAATCAAATTGAGCACAATAATAGAAGCACTTGAGAGATCGATCCGAAATGCCTTGCACGGAGCTAGCATGGTCGATTCTTTTAGTGCTGGATGACGCCGACGGAGTGCTACCGGGGTGTGGTTACCCCTGAGACTAACGTTTGGGAAAGAAGGTTCGAAGCGTGTTTTGCATGAGCATGGGTGGAGACGGAAATTTGCTTTACTAAGGTACTTGTAGGTAGCGATAGACCTCCAAACATCAAGTTTGGGAAAATAGTCTACCGTACAGTACCTAAGCTCGTTTTGCCGGTGCCTTCAACATCTACCTATGAGATGTGGTTCATAAGTAGGTTTGATGTGAATGCTGTCTCGTTGTGTGCACTCCCAGACGAGAGTAATCTATATTTGACGGTCTATCAGTAGGCTTCTCAAGCTATTCACGGAGATACGATTTGCCGGCTCGCCATGTCCCTTGGGTAGGGGATATTGATTGTGACTCAACGCGAGGCATTTTCTCTAGGATCGCAAGTATAAAGCTGGTTTACGATCCTGGGGCGCTTCTGTCCACCAAACCCCAACTCGAAGATTTTGGTAGATTACGTGTGAGTACCCCTCCTGTCCCATCTACATACCGAAAGCAGAACGTTTGATAAGCACTTCTCGAGAGTCTACACTGACTGAGGCACTAGCATTAGTACTTTGGAAAGGTGGCTAGGTGCTTATACGTGCTGATAGATTGTGCCTGCTGTGTCATCATGGAAACAAACCTGGCATACCCGCTACCTAGTAAGGAGCGACTCACGTCCGCATTCGTAGGCAAGTCTCTTCAAGATGTTCCGATACCAAGTGCCATCCTCGACATTGCAAAGCTGAGAAAAAGTTGTGCACTCATGCTGGAAGCGGTCAAAGAGCTGCAGGTCGACTTTCGGGCCCACGTCAAGACTCATAAAACAACAGAACTCACTCGGATCCAGGTAGGTCAAGACAGCAAAGATGTCCGCCTAGTCTGTTCGACCATTGCTGAGCTCGAGAATCTCATACCACTCTTGACCGACTACAAAAAAAGGGGAGCGGCCGTCAATGTGCTTTATGGTGTGCCTCCTGGGCCGTCGCACATACCCCGCCTTGCTCGGTTCCTCGAGAAAGTAGGTCCCGGAAGCCTCACTTTGATGATTGATGGTTCATCACAGCTGAAGGCTACCCAACAACTCTACGAATTGTCCGGCAAATCCACAGTCAAGGTGTTCCTCAAAACAGACTCTGGCTATCACCGAGCCGGCCTACCTCCAACCTCATCGGGCATGCAAGACCTTGTCGATGCAACGCTGACTCTCGAATCTCAAGGTATCGTGCATCTCCTAGGATTCTACTCGCACAATTCTCTCAGCTATGGCGGCAACAGTCCGCTCGAAGCAATGGACAACCTTCGCGTTGAAGTGGAAGCTTGCACACAAGCGGCTCGACGCAACACCCCAACGGACTATATAGCCAAGCGCGGCTCATGCCTGACTATCTCCTGCGGTGCTTCGCCGACAGCTCTCTCCCTACAGAACCTCCTCTCGAGCAGCCCAATCACAGTCGCCACAAATTCAGCCAACGCTCTACGTGCCTCCCTGGCAGCAGCCAAGGAAGCAAATGTTCGCTTCGAGATCCACGCAGGCGTTTATCCAGTTCTCGACATGCAACAAGTTAGTGCCTCATCCCGCGAGCTTGGTTCACACCCCGAGGACACCATTGCATTCACAGTTCTTTCTGAGATCTGCAGCACATACCCCGATCGCACCGAGTATCCCGAAGCACTGATTAATGCAGGCGTCATTGCGCTGGCACGAGAACCATGCAAATCATATCGTGGTCATGGTGTGGTCACAGGCTGGAACATGCCAGACAGTTACGATTCACATAGCAAAGAGGACAGGATTATTGTCGATCGCGTCAGTCAGGAGCATGGGTTGTTGCAGTGGGAGAACAAGGACAAGAAAGAGCATTTGCCTTTGGAATACGGGCAGCGAATCAGAGTCTGGCCGAATCATGCTTGTATCACGGGAGCTCATTTCGGGTGGTATATAGTTGTGGACTCGGAGAGCGAGCATGGGGATGTTGTCAAGGATGTCTGGATTAGATGGAGAGGCTGGTAGATCGAAGGTAGTATCGGTGCACCGAATGGGTACCGAGATGGCATTCTCGCAGCTACACACCGCCGACACGCAAGTGCACATGGGTACCACGATAGGGTTCGAGTATGTCGAAGTCTAGGTCCTTGTATAGGATATATCTTGTGTCCTCGGCTGCTGCACACTGATTGTCTTAAGGCAGGGTGCTGCCAAGGATTGACGTTCTGTAAGGTTGACGCGCTCGAAGGTCCTGCAGTGTTCCGTGACTGAAATCACGTGACAGTCTTAGCAGAATTGCGCTTGCTTGTGCTAGGCAGCGCCATAGTAGCCATGCTACACCTGGACACCTCCTTCGTTCTTCCTCGCCTCTGCCTTGACGACTACCTGCTCGTCTATACGTGGATCAATAAATCAACGCGTCGTCTCTGGGACTGCACAAAAATAGCCCGAATCAAGCCTGCGTCACGCTTTTACAACGAGATAGTGCGACTTGCACAAGCGCTAGATTTGTTATAAGAATGAAGACAACCGTGTAGATAGCTGAACATGCAACTAGTGCGACGTTGAGCGGTTAGAGCCTATACAAAATACAGGCCCATCGGGTGCACTTCAAATCATGGCGGGCTACGGCGATGATTTCGATGGCGGGTTTAGGAAACGCCGGCCAAGACCAGTAACGGATTATGGCTCGTCCATGGTACATTGGATGAGACAGAGAAGACAGCCATGGAAAGGATCGTCGCATTATGAGCAAGAACGACCAAGTATCAGCTATGTCCTCGATATGTTACCACCGCTAGCACGACTTGACAATCCAGCAGAATCAATACCAACCAGGTTTCTACATCAATCTCTCGGGAAGTCTAAGAAGCCTGTCACAATCGTTCGATGGATGCCAGAAGGACGCCGCTTGCTAGCGGGTGTGCACAATGGCGAGTTTATGCTCTGGAATGGAATGTCCTTTAACTTCGAGACGGTTACTGCTATGGGCAGCTCCTCCCTGCGAACAGCAGAATGGTCAAACAAGCAAGATTGGCTAGTCGCCGCCAACGACGAGGGCACGATCTTCTATCTCCAATCAACTCTTAATCTCACACATCAATTCAAAGCCCACGATTCGCCCGTTAGAGATGTAGCGTTCAGCCCAACAGATACAAAATTCGTGACAGCCTCGGACGACAACACGCTCAAGATCTGGGATTTCACTTCCTCGACCAATGAATCCACATTCAAGGATCATGGCTGGGATGTCAAAGCAGTGGATTGGCATCCACAGAAAGGTCTAGTAGTGTCTGGCAGCAAAGACCATAGTGTCCGTCTCTGGGACCCTCGAACATGCCGCAATCTGACGACTCTGCATGGGCACAAAAATGCAATAAGCACAGTCAGCTTCTCTCGCCTCCGCCCCCAGCTGCTTGGGACAGCAGCAAGAGATGGGCAATCCCGTATCTTTGATCTGCGCATGATGCGCGACGTGGCCATCCTTCGTGGTCACGAGAAAGGAGTGACGAGCCTCTCCTGGCACCCGATCCACCCCAGCATCGTTGCAACAGGAGGCGAGGATGGTGCACTGCACTCATATCTTCTTACCGAACCGAATACACCCCAAGGAATCACAACAGCAACAGTCAGCCCCTACAATACATCCGATCCTCGCTCAGCACCAGCACAATCGATTTATCCAGCCCACAAAGTTACCTACGCGCACGAATCCAGCATCTGGTCGCTTGACTGGCATCCACTAGGCCACATTATCGCGACCGGTAGCAACGATCACTATGTGCGATTTTGGTCCCGGTCCCAACCGGACGATCCGACAAACTGCTTCAAGGATAAGTACCACCTCGGTGAGGAAGGCGCAGAAGCACAAGGCACATACAGCCGGAAGGACCAAGCGCGCCAAGCAAGAGAGCAAGAAGAACAGGAAGCAGAAGACGAAGCCGAAGGTCTTGAAGACCAAACGAATGCGAACAGAAATCAGTTCAACATCCCTGGCTTACCAGGCCTTCCTGGTCTTGCGATGCCAAGCGCACCTGTGCCGGGTGCCACATCCGTTGCGCCGACGAATCTGCCTGGTATGCACTCTGAATTCGCAATGCGCGGCGGTCCAGCACCGAGCGGACAACTACCGCCACCCCCAATCCCAGGCATGGATCCTACTCAACTTGCCCGATTCATGCAAACCCAGGTCCAGCACCAAGGTCGACCAGGCTCGAGCTCTGGCGTGCCGATGTCGTACCCACCCCCTCCCCTTCCCGGCGCAAATGGTCTCCCACCAAACGTGGACTTCTCCAAGCTTCAGCTCCCTGCAGGCTTCCTACCTCCCCCTCCACCGCAAGGCTCGGGCCCACCACCCATGTCCGGTATCCCCGGTCTAGGCGGCGACTCGGGCATTCCAGGACTGGGACCACCAGGACTCGGCGCTAGCAGCGATCCAAGGCTATCGAGTGGCGGAAATGTTCGCAGCAGAGCACCTCTACCAGACCAGCAGAACAGCTTCAAGGCTGAGCAGGCGCAGGGACGGTACCGGCTGGCACGGTAGGGGTGGTGCTCGATTCCTACGGTGACAAGGCTACAGGCTGGTAGGACATAGAGTCCCACGTTACGGATGCAGGAGGTGAAAAGTCTACCACAAGAATAGCTTAGCAAGTACCCGCAGGGCAACGAAGGTCTTAGATCATGCGCCCACGAGCAAGGTGAGCCACCGACGAATGGAATTAACAAGGAAGTTTTCACACAGTCCGGGGCTCTCAGCCGTCGTCCATATCTGTATCCTCTCTTTTGATCTCCAGTTGTACCATATGGCCTTGTATATCGACATCCTCTTTCTGTGTTGCTTCCCCGTCAACAAGAGGTTTCGACTCAACATCCTCAACCCAGACTCGCAATTCTCGGTCCTTGCCCACAGTGGCCAGGAGCCCGCTACCATTATTCGCTCTTGCCCAGTCTACACTGAGCACAACGTCTCTGTGCCCAGAGCCCCTCCACAGTATGTCCTTGCTATTGATGTCCCAGACGAAGACGTCTCCATCTTCACTTCCTGAGGCGACGAATGCTTCCCTCTTCATATGTCCTGTTTCCTCGTCTGTTGCATCGTATTCCCCGACAGTGCCTGCCAGGCTATACTGACTGTTTTTATGTCCCTGATAGGTCTTCACACATCCACCACCATCTGTGCCGAGATATCGCCACAACCTTATAGAGCCGTCGAGCGTCCATGCCAGAACATATCTCCCGTTTGGCGAAAATCTCACTGCGGTCACAGCTTTCCTATCCTCATCAACAAGCGTCTTCAGACACTGTCCCGTGCCAGCGTCCCAGATTCTTATCAACCCATCACTTGCGCAGGAACACACCATGGTACCGTCTCTGACGAAGTCCACGCCCGAAACCGGATCACTGTGCGCTGGTAGTTGCCGCATTACCCTTGCACTCCTCACGTCCCACAGAAACACAGCCTCATCGTAGGAGCCAGTGACAAGCATGTTCCCTTTTGGTGAGAATGCGAGGCTGTACACATAGTTCGAGTGGCCTATCAGGGGACTGGGCTGGATGGGGAATTCAGAGGACAAGGGGGTCCAGAGGAGGATACTCTTGTCGTCGGATGCGCTCGCTAGGGTATACGGAGGCCCAATGGGTGACCAGCTCAATGCGTTTATGCCTGCTTTGTGGGAGCGGAGTGTTCGAAGTAGCTTGAAGGGTGAACTAGGGTTGGGGGTTTCGGGCACAGCGTAAATATTGATCGAGGCGTCTGCGGAGGCTGTCGCGAGCAATGCGCCATCTGGACTGAATTTTACGCACGTTATCCCGCGGGCGTGTGCGTTAGGAAGCGTGAATAGCGGTAAGAAAGTCAATTTCGCTTTTCGACGAGAGGAGGGCGGAGACTGAGAGCTCCGAGGAGAGTATGAGGGTCGTCGTGAACGAGACTGCGGAGTATAGTCTGCGCTCGGGCTGCGGCCACTGTTGCGATAGGAAGGGCCTCGACCATCTCTGTCTTGAGAAGTGCTGCGTCTTCTGCCGCTTGATCCTGATCTTGACCTGCTTCTTGAGTCTGTATAGCGTCTGCGAGACCGGTCCCTGTCTCCCCGCCGATCGCCAGGATCTGGCCGAGGGGAGTAGTCTGACCCATCTGCGGACGTCCGTCTCCGTTTTGCTGCTGGCGCAATGTCCATGGCTGTTACTAGATGACGCGATATCAGTGATTGAGCAGCCAGCATAGTCCAGCACTGCTTACTCACTCTCTTCAAGTCCCGGGGCAAGCGCGCGCGCGGTTCAATTTACGCGTTCTGTTTGCTTGGTTTGGCAACTATCGAGCCTCACCAGCCTGGTGCAGCGTAGGTTTGCCTGGTTTGTTTGGTTTGCAGGTCGTGTTTGCCTCTTTCCCCGGTCCTCGTATTCCACATCGCCAGCCTCAGCATTCTTCCGTTTACTCTAGATTCCGTATCACCTTGGCCAGCACAAATCACGTTGCGAGCGAGCAGAGCGACAGACTCAGTTGGGCCTGCTTGACAGCGAGCAAGTGCCGTAGTTTTATTCCTCGTTCCATCCATTGTTCTGTCCAACCATACGAGCAATGGATCGAATACGATCAAGAACCACTAAAATAACATATCTGCCCACGTGTTGCAAGTACATCTCTGGTATCCCCTCTTCTCCTCGAACAAGATCAACAACGGCTAGCTGGTCCTTGCACCTCCCTTATGTTCCGAACATCGGCAGCTCTTGGTAGGAAAGCCCATCGTATTCGCATGGCTGCAAATATCCGCAAATACTGTTGCCTGCCAAGCTGATACTCTGCTTCCAATCAGGTCTTCTGCTTCCAAGTAGCTGCTTCTACTAACTCGTCTGCGAGAGCACGAAACTCGAACAAGATTAGAAGACCTATTCTCGTGCACTTGCTCGCATGGTAGCGCGTCGAGCCTGTCACCTCGCCATAGCTCCCTCCATCCTTGTCAGCGGCGGGAACTGTGCTGCCTGTGACAGATGTTGTTACTTGTAAAACGCAAGCTTTTAACTGCTCATATATCTGATTTGTCCTTCGAAGCCCTATCAGCAGTAAGACTGATAAATTGCAGGTCGCTTTGATATCGGACACTATGTTACCAAGATCACTGGCCGTTCTCATCCCCTTCCTTTCAGCCGTGCTCGCTGGGGATTCAACACGACATCGCAAAGTCTACCCTGACGACCCCTCCTGGCCCTCCCAATTATCATGGCAGACTCTTAACGATACAGTCTTCGGCCGCCTCACTGCACCCACTGCACTAGCTGCTGCATGCCGACCTGACCGTCCCGCCTTCTCCAATCTCACCTGCTACGCCGTGAATGCACAATGGCACAACACTTCTTGGGTCGCCCAGAATCCTTACATGGTCGACTACAACGACGTCTCTTGCCCATTGGATCCAGCCCTCCCTTGCAGCACAGCCGGCTACCCAGCCTACGTGATCGAAGCGATTGACGAGAAGGACGTCCAAGCCGGCGTCAACTTCGCCCGCGAACATGACACCCGCTTGGTGATCAAGGGTACGGGCCATGACTACCCTGGTCGATCGTCCGGACCAGGCAGCCTAAGCATCTGGACTCATAACATCCGCGGCATCAAGATCAACAAGGATGATCAGTACGCCGTGGAGTACGGCGGCATTGCCTCGGTCAAAATAGCAGCTGGCATGCGCTGGGGCGAAGTCTACACTGAAGTCGCCAAACACAATCTCACCGTTGTGGGTGGTGCAGAACCGAATGTCGGCGTGGGAGGTTGGACCCTCAATGGCGGACATTCCCCTGTTTCTAGCACCTATGGTATGGGGGCAGACCAAGTCCTCTCCCTCGACATCGTGACTGCAGACGGCCAGATCCTAACAATTAATGAGACATCATATCCTGATCTGTTCTGGGCGCTCAGAGGCGGAGGTGGTAGTACGTTTGCGATCATGGTAAGCATGACAGTCAAGGCGTACCCCCAACTCAGCATGATCATGCACAGCTATGCTCTTGTCACAAGTGCAAACAGCGACACCTTCTGGAGTTTAGCCTCCTACTTTCACACGCAAATTCCACGAATCTCAGAGGCTGGAGGGGCGGGCTATCATTATGCGCTTCCAGGGGCTTTATCCGGTGATCCAGGTCTGACTGACAGTCACATACTTGCCGGCTTCTGGATGTTCTCGAACAAGACCGAGGAACATGTCAACAAGACGATGTTGCCATTCTACACGGAGGTAGCGGGTGCTGAGTGGGCTGTTGATCCGGTATACCCACAGACCAACAACACGTTTGTGCCAGATGTGATGACATACTGGGCCAACAACACTTCCGAGGAAGGCGGCTCCAGCGGACGGTTAGGATCGTGGCTGGTGGACCGGCCGGGCCTCAGCAACTTCACAAAGCTGAAGGAGCAGCTCAAGAAAGCAGCGCCAACACCACCGTGGATTCTGATCAGTCATGTCGTCGCTGGGCCTGGGGTAAGAGATGCTGTAGAAGATATACCAGGTGGGAGCAACGCTGTGCTGCCTGCCTGGAGAAAGGCGTACACACATATTGGTACGTGCCTCCTACCATGAACTGCTCTCTATGCTATCTGCCACTAACACTCTCGTGTAGTAACGGCCCGCGCCTGGCCCACAGGCAACACCGCACTCAAAACCTCCCTGACAACCGAGCTTCGCGAGTCCGCCATGCCCGCCCTGAAAGAGCTTGCTCCAGACTCAGGCGCCTACATCAACGAGTGTGACCCGTCCAATCCGACCTGGAAGCACGATTTCTTCGGCGAGAATTACGAACGACTTCTTCAGGTGAAGCACAAATATGATCCACATGGTGTCTTCTGGTGTAAGCCATGCGTCGGGTGGGATGAGTGGGAGATCAAAGACGGCCCTGCCGATGAGGATCCTCTGAATTGGGGTATTGGACAGGGTAGCGGAAGGCTGTGCAGGAAGGAGTAAGAAGCTTTTGGGCATCGGCCAAGTGGGCACAAGGTTGGAAGGAATTTGCTTTCAGCAAGCGCCACTTGTCCCAGTTCAATCCATTCTCATTGCGGGTTTTGCACATTCTTCAAACAGCTAGGCGCAATCCTTTCCCCGACTCCCTGCTCGACACCGACGGTCTGCCTCTCTATCAAGCACTTCGGCGTGTTGAACTCCCAGTTCTTACCTTCCTGACAAATACAGCGAAGAACAACCATGTTCTTCCTATACTCTAGTACCCTAGCAGCTTCCCAATTACAACCTTAAAGCTCTTAACATGGGTATTTAGGGTTTGAGTTGCCGCCGCGAACCGATTCGGCGCTGTGTTGGGGATGTAAGCGGGCTGGCTTCATATTCTCAGACGATAAATGTAGGCATGGGGCTGCATGGAGCGAATCATTACGCACTCGGTCCTTAGGCATATCTTGTCATCTCATCCCCACAAAACCGTTCACCAGTCCCTCCGCCATCACTGATAAGCAGTCGACATAGCCTCTAGCCAGGGCAGCGATCGGGGTCCGCATCTTATCACGAGATGGAGTTCGGGCGAAGTAGTAGTACCTGGTCGTCGCTTGAGAGGCGGGCGCAAGACTGGTGCGCACCGCCGCTCAAACAGATCTTGTGCAGAAGAGAGTCCCAGCCGTAAGCGTTCAAGCCCCCCCTGTCCCGGGCCCGGAGTGCATCAGGAAGTCGAAATCGCAACCTAGATGTGCTTGATTGACATGCCTCTCATACAAACCTCTGTAGCCGCGCATCGTCGTCCTGTCAGACCAAGCATTCTCCCGTCCGTTCCGGCTCTTCTTATCCTCTGACCCGGATGCATCTTTCCTACTCATCTCGCCATTACCTGCCAGACCTTGCTTTCGACTCGCAACGCGCTTCCTAATCTCTTCCTCACTGATATCAACGTTCAGACTTCTAGCCTCGACATCAATGCTAACCACATCGCCGTCGCGAACAATACCGAAGATAGAGTCCGGGTCCGCAGATTCAGGCGAGATATGAAGCACGACTGTCCCGCCTGCAGTCCCACTCATCCGTCCGTCAGATATCCGAAGCATGTCTCCTACGCCTTGCGCGCCGAGCTTGCGCGGTATAGGGATGAGGCCCGCCTCCGGCATTCCTGGATTCCCGATCGGTCCGATCCCTTGTAGGATCAGCACGGAGTCTTTGTTGACGTCGAGGTTCGGGTCGTCGATTCGCTCGGCTAGATCCTTTGAGTTTGCGAAGACGCAGGCTGGTCCTGTGTGCTTTAGGAGCCGTCGGTCTTTGCTGGCTGAGGCTTTGGTCACGCAGCCGTCGGGTGCGAGGTTACCTCGTAGGACGCACAGGCTTGAGGCTGGGTATAGGGGGTCGTTGACTGGCCGGATGATCTGCGCGCTGTATGGGAACGATTTAAACGGTGTTGCATCGAGCATTTCGCCTAAGGTCTGGCCGGTGTATGTCCGTGCCTGCTCGTGAAGGATGCCTGACGGTCGAAGTGTGTGCAGGAGAGCTAGCATGCCTCCGGCGTTGTGGAAGTCGGTCATGTAGTTGTCGCCGCTTGGTTTGAGGTCTACGAGGAGTGGAGTGCGCCGGCCGATCTCGTCGATGTCGTTGAGGGTGATGCTGTGCACGGCTGGATCGGGGTGTCGGTTGATGATGGCCATTAGGTGGACTACCGCGTTTGTCGAGCCACCGATTGCTTGTAGGACTGTTATCGCGTTGATGAAGGACTCGCGTGTTAGAATTGATTGAGGTGTCATTGAGGTACCCGACTTATGCTTCGACAGCATGGACACCGCAGCTGAGCCCGTATGCTCTGCTACGCGCAGACGCGCCGATGATACGGCGGCGGCGGTGGCGCCAGACCGGAGATCTGTCAGGCCGAGACCAGCTACAATGCAGGCCATTGTGCTGGCTGTACCCATCACGCCGCATGTGCCACCTGTAGGCGCGAGTTCCTCGTTCACAGCCATAATGTCCTCTAGGTCGATTTCACCGGCTCTGTACTTCGCCCAGTTGTTGCGACAATCTGTGCACGCGCCAACTCTGACACCTTTGACGGAACCCGGCATCATGGGCCCAGTGATGAGCGGGATGAACGGCTTATTAGCACTGATTGCACCCATAAGCTGTGCTGGCACTGTCTTGTCACAGCCTCCAATTGCGATCACAGCATCAACCGGCTGACCACGAATCATTTCCTCTGTGTCCATAGCCATCAGGTTCCTAAGGTACATGCTCGTCGGGCTACTGAAGCTCTCGTGGATGCTGATCGTTGGGAACTCCATTGGCAGGCCGCCGGCTGCAAGTATCCCACGCTTGCATGCTTCGACTAGCTGAGGCGCGTTGGCATGGCACGGGTTAAAGGCGGAGAAGGTGTTGATGATGCCGATAATTGGTTTGCTGAGGGCTTCTTCCGTGAAGCCAAGTCCCTTGATGAAGACCTTGCGGAGGAAGAGGGAGAAGTGAGGGTCACCATAGCTGGCTAGGGAAGCGCGCATGCCGCCTATGTCTGAAGGTATGGGTTGGGAGAGGTCAAAGTCTGGATTTGCCTTGAGCATGCTGTTTGACTCCGACCCCTGGTTATCGCCATTTTGATGGGTCGGCATAGTCCGGTCGTCGGCTGACATGGTGTGCTCTGTGTTTGGTATGGCTAGAACTCTGTTGTTTAATTAAGAGGCTACGCCTTGGGCCACTTGGAATTGTAAGAATAGTAGCGAGACAAGCGACGACACAATAAGGTCTGTAGTCCCAAGGTCATTGAGAGAGGTCAAGTAAGCTTGTAACCTCAAAGGTGACTCCCCAACGACGTGAACAAAGACGAGGTCTGAGGCTAACATGAAACAAGCAACTCCTCTGAGCATAGAATTGGAGAAAGCTGCGACACATGTATTAGCTATACTCCGATTTGTCGGGAGGGAGCCGATAGAACGCCGCCGCTGGCTCGGAGTGTGCGGTGAAATGATGGGCCGAGGCTTTTGTCAAGCTAGAGCAGTTACTAAATTCATTCTTGTAGCAGCGAACCAGCACACTGGGATTCTAAAGACCCTCAAATTGGGCGTCCTAGCTTTTTGACTCCTGTCACCCAAGCGTGTTTCCAAACAGGTCCTACCTGAATTTGACCAAGCTTGAGAATGGTATTGTTGGAGAGTTTGTATACAACGCCTTCGATGCGTACGTCAATGGCTCCTATTTTTGATCAAGCATAGCTGCTGAGAAGCTGCTCGACCAAAGCGAGTAAGTCGCCTACACACCCACGACTGGGTTGATTGCGCGGCAAAAGAAATGCATAAGCACTGTTGCCGATGTCTGCAAAAACACTGAAGCTGTAATGGGCGTTCGCTGCACACAGCAGGTCAGGAAGGACAATGGAATGCATTGGACGGTCTCGATGATGGGAAGAGAATTTTTCTCTGTTGTACACTTTACCGTCATAGCTTGGGCCAATGGAAAGGCGTCAGATATGCAGCTTTCTTCTGAAGCTCCGATTGTGCCGACTCGAAAACTGGCTCTGTACGTCCCTCAATGCCGTCCAACTCACTAAATCCAATACATCTTGTTGCGTACGGCGCGGTAGCTGTTGAGGGAGGTCTGCGTCAACTTGTGAACTCAGCATAGATCTCACAAACTTCTTGAATTATTTCCAGAATCCTTCTCTGCTGCAGCTGCCAGGGCCCACCTCAGAATAGCAGGTTCGTACTTTCTCACAACAACCCACGTGGTAAGGGTTTGGGGGCCAGTATTAATGCTGAGGAAGGTCCACCTCTACGGCATGCACTGACTTGAGGCATTGCATAGTTCGGCTATGCCGAGCTATTCAAACCATTCACGGCAAGTAACATTGCTAGATGGATTGTTTCCGAAGGACCACACGTAGATTTGGAAATTTGGAAAAAGGATGATCGAGCGCGATGCTAGGGGAAAACATGCTCCTCTTGACCTCAAGACATGGATGACAGTGAGCCCAGTCACGTGAGCTGGATAAGAGCTAAACTCGATCTGTCTAGCTTCCAGCTGCAGCTTTCCGCAGAGGCACGACGCGTAGTTCGTCACCAGCAAGCAGCCTGAGCCTTGTACCTGCCTTGCTGGACCAACTCGTCGACGTCCTCACTCTACCACTTATCCCCAGTGTGCGAGACCCGTGTCATCCTCAAAATCTCTTCCTATACGCGACTTTCTGGTACAGAGCCCTGCACTTTTATTCACGCCGTGGCAAGATGGACACCCTTGTAGCCCAGTACACCCAACCGGCGTACTCCCACGAAGGATACACCCAAGATGAATCAGAAGAGTACGCAGATTCGCTACCGCCCCTATCACTGAAGTTTGCTCTGCCGCCTGTCGAAAGACCAACAAACTTCCTCCGCGCCATGACAGACGATGCCTCGAATCCGAATTGTCCCATCAAAATCGCCCACGGCACAACCACCCTCGCATTCAGGTTCAAGGGCGGCATTATCGTAGCGACAGACTCAAGGGCAACAGCCGGAAACTGGATCGCTTCACAGACTGTCAAGAAGGTCATTGAGATCAATCCTATGTTGTTGGGTACTATGGCTGGTGGTGCTGCTGTAAGACAACTCCAAGCTATATCTGCATATCGCGAAACATGTTCGCTAACAAGGTGATCCAGGACTGCCAGTATTGGCTTGCCTACCTAGGTATCCAATGTCGCCTCCACGAACTTCGACACAAGCGCAGAATCTCGGTAGCTGCAGCCTCAAAGATCCTCTCCAACCTCGTCTACAGCTACAAAGGCATGGGGCTGTCTATGGGCACAATGATCACGGGCGTCACACCACAGGAAGGTCCAGCCCTATACTACATCGACAGTGATGGCACAAGATTAGCAGGCAACTTGTTCTGTGTTGGCTCTGGGCAGACCTTTGCGTATGGTGTGCTCGATGCGCTGTACAAGTATGATCTAGAAGACGAGGAGGCTTTAGAGTTAGGCAAGAGGAGTATCTTAGCTGCTCAGCACAGAGACGCGTATTCTGGTGGATTCATCAACCTCTACCATGTCAAGGAGGATGGTTGGGTGAAGCATGGCTTCATGGATTCGAACCCAATTTTCTGGGAGACCAAGCTGGAGAAGGGCGAATTCTCTAATGTTACAAGCCAGCTGTGATAGTACTTTTGGAAGAGCGGGTTGACAGGGCCAGGCGTTCGACCAAGTCGGGCACTTCATACTGGGCGTACTCGCTATGTACAGTATCCAACACTATTGAAGCATTTCTGCGCCCCAAGTCAGGTGTATTACCAGCAGGCTACTATAGATGACATGGACTGAATGAAGGAAATTGATGCTCTGGGCTGGAAGTTGAACGGGGACGGTCCACGGCGTCCTCAAAGCATTCCGCCTGTGATGTTGAGGGAATCCACTTACCTCTTTAGAATAACAGTTACCAGACTTGCTATGAAGTCTTCACCCTTTTCAGAATACACAGGTCTTGGACACGATAGCGGAATTTCTACAAACAGCAAGGGTAATGGTGTCGGTTCATGAAGTAGCTTCATTACTCTACAGGGCAAGTCGAGCTTCCTAATATGGTGCATGAGCACGAGACTTCCAGGACTGCATGACTCCAAGCGCACCCTTCCGTCGCAAGGACATACGTACGAACTGTATTGAGGCTGCCAGCTAACGTCTTGTCCGGACACATCCCACGCCACAAGACATCGTCACCTATGCATCTCTGGCCTCAGATCCTTTGAGCAAACACAAAGGCCCCAAGTGCACCACCTGGGCTTCCAAGAAAGTAATGGCTATCTCTCACCAGGCCCTTGAAATTTGTCTGCTGTCGTTTTATCGGGTAAGGCGACATCCTCACACTCACTGACAAATCTTGACCGGCATCGTGTTGCGAAGACCAGTACAATCGGCAGGAAGCCTACTTATATGAGATATGCCTTGAATACATGTTGCTTAATACGGCGTCCGGCATGCGATGGCCTTCCCAATGGAGTCGAATACTCAATATCCACTGTTTGGTGCACTCGGCTGACACTTCCTAGGGCGTTGAGCTTGTCCAGCGTTGTTGTTACCTGGCCAGCCCCCATCAAGCCGACCGTGAGTCGGTACTACTCTGCCATGGTATCAACTGTCATAGCGTATTGAGCTTATCCCAGCTACGGATCGCAAAGCTCGGCCCATACCCCAGCTTTCAGGAAACGTACACCAGACAACTTCCAGGCGTCATGAGTTGGATGATTTTGATTTTGATGGTGTTCGAATGTTAGGAGGTGATGCCGCCGAAATAGAGCTGCGATGTCCAAGCTAATCAAGGACAAGCTAACCCTTTACCTGGGTGGCACTAAGATATCAAAGACCAAGAAACTCGCGCCGTCAGCCTGACTGAGATGGTTGCACAACCTGTCCCAGTATCGCTGATCATGTGGCAGCAGGCTTTGAGCGCAACCAGCGAGCATCTGACGATCTGAAACTACAAAGCTTAAGCGACCATGCCTCGAAGCTAGAGGACATCTGCCTCGAGCTTCACTCGTGTTGAGACACCGATGAATCCTCAATGCAGCTCCGTATAATGTGAGTGTTGTATACTCGGGCCAAATTCCGGAGGATCACCATAAGCTGATCGATCTTCAGCAGCTATTGCTCAGGCTCTTGTAAGTGGAGTGTAGCACCGGGCGGCGCGCTCTTTTACACATTTATCTACTAGTCTGTCAATGTTACGATGCATCTGTCACAAGACTCAGCACTGCTGCCAAGGCCGCCGGACTGTATCTTACTACGGCCAAGGACGACAGGACTTGCGATTTTGGTCCACAGTATCAGACATTGTTGTCGACATTGCATTCGTCGCTGTGTCAGAGCTGGTCTTCTCTAAACTGATGATCAGAAGCAGTAGGGGGAAGGGCAGTGGGACATCCACGAAGGTGTTGCGACTGGTGGCGTCTACATTGCTGGTATGGCCAAAAGGAGAGACGCTCGGCCTGACATGGGATACTGGTGGAAAATATACAATTCGAAGCTTGAGCGACATGTACAAAGTGTGGTCCTGAAGATGACTGAGCACAAATGTATGCACGCTGGTGCACTTTTCCATGTCATGCCCACATCTGACAGCCAGCGAACCTCTACTAGTCAGAGCTCTTCTTGAGCTTCTCGTTCTGAATGACCTCGACCCAGTAGTTGTCAGGGTCAAGGACGAAAGCCACATTCTTCATGCGGCCATCCGTCAATCTCTTCTTCCAGTTCACATTCTTCTCTTCCATGAATTTGCAGGCTTCCTGCAGATCGTCCACAGACACACAGATGTGACCGAAGCCCTGTGGCTCGTCGTTACCATTGTGGTACACCTGACCCTCCTCTTTCTCAGTTCCGTAGTTCCATGTGAGCTCAAGCAGGCCCTCCTTGCCAGCCAGCGGATTCACGCCATTCGGCGAGTCCTCAGGCTTAGGCACCCCGTAGCTTCCGGGGTATCCCAGGAAGAACAAAGTGAAGCCGGCCTCTTTCTGTTCGCTCTTCCGCATAAGAGTCATGCCCATCACGTCCTGGTAGAAGTTCAACGACTTCTCGTGGTCCTTCACCCGGATCATGGTGTGGTTCATCCGGTATGCAGAGGTCTCGGTTGTAGTTACATCCTTGGTCGAGTCGACGGGCTTCTGGCCAATGATCTCAACCCAGTAACCGTCTGGGTCCAGTGCGAAAGCTATGCTCTTCATGCGCCCGTCTGTCAGTTTCTTTTGGAATTTGTATCCGGCATCCTCGATCCTCTTGCAGGCGGCTTGAATGTTGTCGACGCTGACGCAGATGTGGCCGAAGCCTTTGCCGGGCTCCTTATTGCCGTTGCTGATCTGGAAGTTGTCGTCGTTCTCTGAGCCGTAGTTGTGTGTCAGTTCTATCACTCCTTCTCGGTCGGACCAATGAGCGCCTTGTGAGGCGGATTCAGGCCCGTCGTATGCTATGAGGTTTGTCAGTTTTGCATGTTCTAGATAGTCTCAAATGTGGATCGCTGTCACTGAGCAGGAAGTGCTCGGGCTCCCAAAACAAGAGCTCGAGCTTCATGGCTGGGCCGGACACCATACCTAGAAAATACAGATCAAATTTATTATCTGGAAATTCGAACTTGTTGACCTGAGACAGGCCCAATAGCTTGTAGTAATCAAGCGACCTCTTAGGGTCTTTTACCCTCAACATAGTGTGGTTCAGCTTCCATTTTGAGTGATCTGGCGCCATGGCTGCGTATGCTCGTCTGAATATGGGAGTTGGAGTTAGTGTTTGTGGTGTTTTATATCCGAGAATTCGTGATAGCTGCTGTATTCTTGGTGGACGAGGATACATCCAGAGAAAGCAAGCAGATTCAGAATTGAAGCCTTTGTCATTTAAGCACCTCCCACTCGTTTTCACTCGTCACTCAGGAGGCCCTCACCAGCGTGATGCGGGGACTCATGCAGTGCGTCTGATAAGTTTTGTTTCTATTGATATGACATCACGAGCGCCTGAGGGGTGCGCCGGCGAAGCTTAGCAGACCTAAATGCCGCTCGCTACAGCTTCCTTAGAGGGCTGTCGCGGCATTCGTACGGATAGGTACCGGTCCTTTCGGGCGTTCGCCCCGCAAAAGAGAGTGCTTCGAGTTGAGCCTCGGTGCACCAGACGAGCAGCTGGGCGACTGCTTGGCCAAGCGGGAACCGCTGAAGTGCGCGTCAAAGACTCCGTGCTGCTCGTTCAAGGATGCACCTCCAACATTGAGCTTCTGTGCGTAGCTTACTAACATTCACCAACCTTCGGGCACGAACAGAGACAGCAACATCAATATGTCAGGAGCTCCAGCTGTGCGAATAGCTCGCAGCGCAGCCCAGAGGTCGTCATCTCTGCTGCGAGCGATACAATTCGGTCACCCTCCAACATGCCCATGCCACTCGAATCCTAACCATCATCATGCCCCCGGGACATTCTCTGCCGCTCGTAGAGCAATGGCCACACCGATCGATCATTCGAGACAGAAGGAGTACGCGTTCGAGATGGCAGCTAGCTCGATCAGGTTCGGCCCGGGCTGTACAAAAGAAGTCGGCATGGACATGCAGAATCTGGGCTCGAAGCGGGTCTGTGTGGTGACAGACAAGAATGTGTCGAAGCTTGACGCCATGAAGCAAGTGCACGAAGGCCTCGCGAGGGTCGGCATCGAATACACAGTCTACGACCGATGCAGGACGGAGCCTAAGGATAGCTCGATCAAGGAGGCTATCGACTTCGCTAAGCCCTACCAGCCCGATGCCTTCCTGGCTGTCGGTGGCGGGTCCGTCATTGACACGGCAAAACTCATGAACTTGTACACATCGTTCCCTGATGCTGAATTCCTCGACTTTGTCAATGCTCCGCTTGGAAAGGGTATGCCTATTCCGGGCAAACTGAAGCCACTGGTCGCGGTTCCTACCACTGCGGGTACCGGATCCGAGACGACCGGTACGGCTATTTTCGACTTGGTCGAGAAGAAGGCAAAGACTGGTATTGCGCACAGAAACCTGAAGCCTACTCTGGGAATTGTCGATCCCCTCAACACACGAACAATGCCTTCCGCAGTCCACTCTTCTTCTGGTCTGGACGTGCTTTGCCATTCCCTTGAATCATGGACTGCTATTCCATATCACGAGCGAACACCAAGACCCACAAACCCTATCAACAGACCTGCTTACCAAGGTGCGAATCCAATCTCGGATATTTTCTCATTGCAGGCCCTACGCTCTACCGTGAAATACTTGCCTCGTGCGGTTAAAGATCCAGAAGATCATGAAGCTCAAAGTGAGATGCTTCTCGCCGCTACGTTGGCAGGCGTGGGTTTCGGCAATGCAGGTGTGCACCTCTGCCACGGCATGAGTTACCCCATCAGTGGTCAGAATCCAGGTTACAAACATAAAGGCTATGTCACGGACAACATCATCATCCCCCATGGCGTGTCTGTGGCTGTAACCGCCCCTTCAGTCTTCAGGTTCACCGGTGCAAGCAATCCCGACCGACATTTGGCTGCGGCTGAAGCATTTGGCGTCGACATTTCCCAAGTTAAGAAGGAAAGCGCGGGTGAGGTGTTGGGTGAGGCGCTTGCAGAGTTCTTGGTCAAGCTGGGCGACCAGCCACGAGGCTTGAAAGATCTTGGTTTCAAGGAGGAGCACATCGACGATCTTGTGGAGGGTACGATCCCTCAACAGCGAGTGCTCATGCTTGCCCCAAGTCTCTCGACGGAGATCGAAGAGGAGCGTGGTCAGCTGCGCCAACTTTTCGAACAGTCAATGTCGTATTAAAGCTATATTATGAATGGATAACAAATTGTACGCAGGCACACAGAGCGGGTTATGGCGCTGGAACCGAGAATCGAGTCATCCAATGCATGCTTTTTGATAATGGTTGTGGGGCCCCCAGATCCGAGCATTTCTGGGGTCTTTTATTGAGGGATGCACTTGCCTTTGCCCGCCGAAACACGGAGCACTTGACTGGCTCAATTTGCAATGCGGGGCAGCTACCACCACTCACGCCCAGCAACAATATGCGTATTGACCGAGCCATGCAGCTAATGAAAAGTCATGTCATTTGGTTAACATATGCTTTCGAGTTCAATTGATATTCCTGCTTCCGTTTTGACTGCTACTGACTGTTCGTTCTTCTATCCTCACGCATATAATATCATAACCACTCATTCAGCCTCAACAATTTCAGGAACCAATCGTCATTATGGACGGTACTAACGGAGCAACAAACAGACCAAAAGTGCTCGTGCCTGAGAAGCTTTCCCCTGACGGTCTAGCATTGCTATCGAAAACCCTCGAAGTCCACGAGAAGAAAGGCCTAACACCAGAACAACTCATCGAGATCATCGCAGAGTACGATGCGTTACTCGTCAGGTCGGAGACCAAAGTCACAGCGCAATTACTTCAAGCCGCCAAGAACCTGAAGGTCGTTGCCAGAGCAGGTGTTGGTGTTGACAACGTCGATGTGCCTGCTGCTACGAAGCTCGGCATAGTTGTTGTCAACTCACCCCAGGGCAATATTCAAGCTGCAGCTGAGCACACGATAGCTCTCCTGATGTCTATGGCCAGGAATATACCAGATGGCTGTGCAAGCACCAAAGGTGGAAAATGGGAGCGTAGTAGGCTTGTCGGTGTAGAAGTTAAGGGCAAGACTCTGGGTGTTATTGGTCTTGGCAAAGGTATGTCCAACAAATCCCGTATGGACCTCTGGCTAATCTACCATAGTCGGTCTGATAGTTGCTCGTATGGCGCGTGGTCTCGGCATGAATGTCGTAGCTAGCGATCCCTACGCATCACCCCAAGTCGCTGCTGCCAATAATGTGACCTTGGTCCAAACTCTCAACGAACTGCTTCCGCAAAGTGATTTCCTCACGATCCACACCCCTATGCTCGCGTCCACGAAGGGTATGATGTCGACTACTGAGCTCAACATGATGAAGCCTGGCGGACGGATACTCAACGTGGCACGTGGCGGCATCGTCGACGAGTCTGCTCTCCTAGATGCGCTCAACAGCGGCCATTTGGCAGGCGCTGCAATCGATGTCTTCACAGCTGAGCCACCGTCGAAAGATCCTGAAGGAACAGCTGCCAAGCTCGTTGCTCATCCACGCTGCGTCGCAACACCACATCTGGGAGCAAGCACAGTCGAAGCCCAAGAGAACGTCTCGATAGATGTTTGTGAACAAGTCCTCGATATTCTCTCTGGCGCCCTGCCACGTTCCGCAGTCAACGCTCCTATTATTCTGCCGGCTGAGTACAAAACTCTCCAGCCATTTGTCAAGCTCGTTGAGAGGATGGGAAGTATCTATACGCAGCACTTCTCCAGCCTTGGTTCGTCAAATAGCGCATTCCGGAACGCATTCGATCTCATCTATGAAGGTGAGCTGTCATCGATGACGTCCACTAAACCATTGTTCGCAGCATTGATAAAGGGACTCCTCAGCCCAATCTCCGATGCCGAAGGACTAAACATCAATATTGTCAATGCAGAACAAATAGCCAAGGAACGTGGTATTTTCGTCAACGAGCAAAAGTCCCGAGACCCGTCTGGTACATCGCCTTACAGCAGTCTTGTCACGCTCGTCGCTCGTCCACCTTCGAGACCAAGCAGTGTCACCCGCATTGCATCTGAAGACATGAAGTCCGATAAGACCAAATCTCAGCACATCATTAGTGGATACTGCTCCGACAATAAAGCATTCATCTCTCGACTCGATCGGTTCTCGACCTCATTCTCGCCAGCCGACGCCGGTACACTCTTGATCTGCCATAACTACGATGCACCAGGCAAGATCGGCACAGTCGGATCGATCTTGGGAAGGGAAAGCGTGAACATCAACTTCATGTCTGTTGCGCCCGCCAGCTATGGACCGGGGAACAAGTTCGAGCCTGGAAGTGGCGTTGCAACTCCCGACGCAGCTGGTCAGAAGAGGAGAGAGTCGATAGATAATGGCCAGAGGGAGGCGCTGATGATACTGGGTGTTGATGGAGATGTGAAGCAGGAAGTTATCAAGGAGTTGATTGGGGCTGGGGGCGTGTTGAGCGTGAGTGTGGTGAATCTATGATGGTCGCCGTCTTCGATTACCATTTATCACGACCGAAAACTGCGGCTAGATGATCTAGAACTCAACTCTGGAAGCTGCTTGGAGCGCTCCTATGACTATCCAACGCGCCGAGACCTGATGTGCTCAGGCGCTTCCCATGACCATTTCGCATCTCAACCTCAATTCATGCTGTTTTGTGTTTCACATAACACGAAGCCGAGCACGCTGCCACTCGCAGCTTTGACACACAATGTGAGTACATGATAGATCCCACATCCACCGGCTACATTTGGTGTGGCGGCACGTGGGGGTCCTGACTTGCTGTAGCGACATTCTTTCGATGCCCCTTCGCGCATTCTGTGCCAGCTGCACATTCCACCTTATATTTCAAAGAATGCCATGACTTTACACGTCTTCTCTGGGCATCCTCCCAAGGTGTGGATTATCGAATCACTATCCATGCTCCTGAACGTAATGCTGGAAGGCATAGGAGAGATATCCTTTCTATGCACATTGATCGGCAGGGCCTATTTCATCCTCAATCTACTCTGAGCCCCAGCTCGGTACCTCGTCCAACAATTTACGTCAAGCCATTTTCAAGGTAATCGATGGCTACTCCTATTATGGACCAGCATGCGACGTCGTCACCATTGGCCAACACAAGCACTCAGGGACCCGGTCTCTCGACCCGAATGCTGCAACATGTATCGCATCTGGATTTTGGGGATGTACGCCATTACCTCTTCACTATAGGCACAACAATTACAGCCTTGTCAGTCGCTTATTACTCTCTTCGAAGAACAGCTGACAATCTTCTCGACTTGGTCACGTCCACGGTGGAGGTACGGTCGCACGACGATGCCTATGCCTGCCTCATGCATTGGATGGGTCTCCAGAAGAACTTGATTCATACCACATCATGGGTAGCTAGCATCCAGGACAGCGGCCAAAAGATGTTTAATCTCATCAGAGGTTCGCAGGCATTTGTCCCGACACAAGAGGATGACGATGACGATCTTGCGCTTGCCGCACATAACTTCGACGAATACTGGACTGAGCGAATCCACAGGGACAGATCGGAGCCAGTGGTCTATACACCGCGAGAAGGCCTGCACTGGTTTCGGTACAAGGGTCATTTCATCACCTTTAGCCGGGTAATCTACCCGGCTACTTCCAGCAGAATAAGGCCAGAAGTGATATCTCTCACATGTCTTGGACGGGAAGCGACAATTCTTAAGGAACTCCTCATGGAGGCTCAGAAATCATCTATCGTACAGGAAGGGTCCCATATTGCCATATACCGAAGTGGCAATCAACGTGGCTACGGCGAGTGGGAACGGCGTGGTACCCGTATAGCCCGACCGCTTTCGACAGTAGTCCTTAACGCGGCCGAGAAACAGGTCCTGATAAACGACATAAAGGAATACCTGCATCCACTAACGAAACGATGGTATGCAGACAGGGGCATCCCGTACAGGCGTGGCTACCTTCTGTCCGGTCCTCCAGGAACTGGCAAGACTTCGCTGTGTCTTGCTCTTGCTGGAATGTTCAGCCTGCCTGTTTACATCACAAGTTTGAACTCACATGTCTCCGAGGACAGTCTCTCAAACATGTTCAGTGAGCTTCCAACACGATCTATTATGCTACTCGAAGACATAGACGCAGCAGGGCTCAGTGTGGGTAGCAGAACAACGGAGCCCACGGCTGGCTCTAATTCAGGGCACGGGACGCCGGCTAAGGAGCCAAGCGTCTCACTCTCAGCATTACTTAACGCAATCGACGGCATTGTGTCTGTTGAAGGTCGAATTCTCCTCATGACCACCAATCACATCGAGCACTTGGACCCCGCTCTAATTCGTCCAGGCCGCATCGACCACATCGTTCGTTTCCAGAACGCCACAACAGAAATGGCGAAGCAAATGTTCCTTTCATTCTACGCCATCAAAGACATTGAAAGGTCGAAGTCACAGTCAATCCAGGACTATGTGAAGAGGAAATTGTCAAGCTGTGATTATCCATCCTCGGAGCAAGAACTGGTTGGCATGGCGGTGTCCTTTGCAAGCAAAATACCTTCTGAAGAGTTCTCACCAGCGCAGCTGCAAGGCTACATGCTTATGCACAAATATAGGCCGGACAAAGCAATCACGAACCTGCCAGCGTGGGTCAAATACGAGAGGGACGCAAAAGCGAAGAAAGAGCAGGAACAGGTGATGCCGCAGTCGCAGGGTACGGCTGCGGCAACTGTGCCAGATGAGAAACTCGTTGAGGACGTGGAGACGGCCTCGGCCGCGGAAACCAGAACGCCTCGACGGAGCGCGAGAGGTAGAAGCAAAAGTGTCAGGGCAAAAAGTAGGAAACGAGCGTAGAGGAAGCAAGTCGTAGCATGACCCGACAACGATGACTCAGGTTGATTCTTGGTCCTCTAAGAGTTTGTAACCTCCGTACAGTTTCCTACGACAATGCGTGCAACCTCACCAGGAAGGTTTAGCGAGTTGGGTTATCTATACTCATTTTCAATGTATCATCTCACACATCTCCCTACTTCCGTCGCCCGCCTGCAATCACCGGTCCAGCATTGCAGTGCATGTCGCTGCTTTATGTAGCGCTGAGTCATATATTTTGCGCTGACCAGGTTGTCCAATCGCCACGGGTACCAGGGTCTCACCCATCGCGCGCGAGATATCATGATACAGCGTCGACCTCTTGACCGTGCCTGACGATGTCCGCTCGTCTCGCTCCACAGGTCACTGCATCTTTCAACGCGCTATTGTTTGCCCAATTTTCGAACGGTCGACACCCCTTCTCTAGGTCATTGCTCAAGGCAGTAGAGCTAGTGAAAAGAAAAGAGAGTCATGTGAGACAAGCTCTGGCCTTGAGGACAATTTGTTCTGCGAATTAGCAAGCTGGGAAGCTCGAAAAGATGTTGAGTCTACCTCGCCCTCCAAGGGAGATCCGTCACGGTGCTGTTTGTCCCATGTGGTGGAAGGTATACCTGAACTCCGACATGGAAATCGTTGACCGCCGCGAGATGCAGATACTGCAGATTCAACCCACAACTCGGCTACTTCCATCTCGAGCAACGCGCTGGCATTTTCTGGTATATTTTTCTGGCCGCCCTTTTTAATTCTTTTTTCTTTCTTTTTCTGGGATTCGACCAAACTAGCAGGGTGCTGTTTTTTCTTGCCTTGTGCCTCTTCTTTTAGGAGGTCTTATCTGCTTTGTTCTTTAGCGCCCCTTCTTTAGGAGGTCTTGCCTTTGAGTTTTATCCTTTTTGTATTTTGGATGCCAACAACGTTGCTCAATCGGTTGCCACCGGTCTCACTCGACCCAATCAGCTCGGACACTTTTTGTGATCACGCAGTCATGCCAGTGCTGACATGCCTGCGTGATCAGGACTCTGTTGCCCTTGCCGAGCCACCTGTCTGACGGCCACTCGATCCTTCCGTCGGCAGGTATACCTTCCTGGTTGAATATGATGAGAAGCTCTTGCGAGTTTCTGCAAACCATACCGTAGCACAATGGCGTCGCATATCCATTGCAACCATGAAAGCTGATGTGATAGGGGCAATACACATGGGACCAGAACATTGTCCGAACTCCTGGCAGGAAGCTGTCCATCCTAGTGGCTGATAGTGATGCTCCAGATTGAATCGGCCTAGAACTCGAACTAACCCTGAGGCATGGATCAACCCTTCTGCAGGCAGCAATGTCTCTTCTATGATGCAGGGCGAGAAGCTGACACCATCGTATGGCAGACGTCGCCTCTCAAGTCTTGCTGGGAATGGATGTTCTTTCTTGAATGCGGGCAGGAACCCCTGCGACCTGTGTTGGCAATACGTGACTGCAGAGGTCTAAGCGCTCAAGGGGGACCGTCCTATGGCTTGATTAGTCAGGCTACTGCGCAACCTGAAGCAATCCTACGAGGCCTCGACAGAAAGTCGACCCCTCGTCGTCTGGCAATAGCGATCACTGTTGAAATTTGGAACGTTCAGAGGATTGTGAGATGGTCGACTTCATTCAATAAGGGAGTACGTACCTAAGGTGAGGGATTGATCGCAAAGTACGAACTGCGAAAGGGAAAAGTCTTTGGAAGTTGGAGAGGAAAGACAAGATAAATGTGGTCGCAAGCACGGTATTAAGTGACAGAAAACAAGCGATGTTGGTGGCGAGGAAGAACTGGGAATAACGACGTTTGAGTCACGACGTTGGTTTCACTGTCAGTGACGAAGAGACTCAGTGACTTTTCCAAACGGACCACGATCTCACTTTCACTCCCCAGCCTTAGTAAATTGGCGCACGTTGACTACATCTGCGTGATGCCTTCAACAAAAGTCCCCCTTCCTGTCCAATCTTCAGCTTCGTCAACATTGGTCGGTAAAGGTTCTGAACCATCGAATCTGTTCCTCGTCCTAGTAGGTCGATTTGGACACTCCTGACAACAATATTTATCACTTACGCAGAATCACATCCAGTCTCAAAGGCGCTAGCACGCGCGAGAACTCTGTGTTGCCTCTATCGACGCTCACCTCCGTACAAGACCTTCGCAAATCAAGCGAGTCATATGGTACTACAGATATCTATTCTAGATTATGGACCAGTCGTACATCCCCTGCAAAGTGTCTGATGGATTGAGCAGCGTGGTTGGGGAGTTCCGTTGACCTGGCTTTATCAACACGGAATAGTACTTTGAGCAGTGAACAGCACCTCACGGAGCATAGCTGAATCAAGCGATTGATGAGACCCATCAATTCCGCCACTTCCCGCTCCAGATCCATGAAGCAGTAGTTTGACCACGTTCACTCATGCTATTAGAGCCTACTGCTTTTGCCAACGACCAAGTGAAACAAGCACAAGCACTCCATGCCTCAAAGACCTTACGTATCTTGCCTTTGTCCTCCGTGTCTCATCCCCGACCGCATCTCCTTCACGCCTTCTCAACCTTCACTCTTTCCTTTTCTAGCACGTTTCAGCCGACCATCCAGGCATCAGCAGTTGCAAACCTCGATCGCGCCTGCTCCCACGTCACACTGCCCTAAACCTTCCTGCAACTTCCACACCCTTCGATCAACGAGCGTCACAATGGGACGGGAACGGCGCCAACCCCGCTGTGCTTGCTGCATCAAACAGCGCAAACAGTGCGATGCTGCTAAACCTCGCTGTGGATTATGCACGACCATGAAGAAGGCGTGTGTGTATCCTGAGGGGATGCCGAGTCGACGAGAATACCTGGAGATGGAGGCAAGGCAGCAAGCGCAACACAGGGGGGAACAGGGGAGCGATGAGATGGATGTTGATGAGGACAATGTCATGGAGCGCGCGGATGGTAGAGGTCGTGGTCAAGAGTCCCCTTCGTTCACCCAGCTTCAACCACTAGCGCCACATGCTAGTCTTCGAGGCGGCAATAGAGAGCACCTTACTTCAGCGTACCCTTCCTTATACGGTTCGCCGTCGGGCGTCTTCACGCTCTCTGCCGGGACCATACCCGTCACTGCGCAGCAAGTTCATCCATACTCTCAGTACACCGACTCCTCACACGCAGAGGGTCAGTACATGCCTCAGCAATCCCAAACCGCTCAACGCGGCACATCATCCTTCGACACCAACGCTGGCAATCACATCGCAAGATTCTACACTCCAGCACGACAGTCTCTAATCCTTGACGGCCCGTTCAGCTCAGATCCTCCGCCAATTCCAGATGCCGCCCAGGATGTCTTACAGACTGCTCGATCACAAGTACCAGCTACCATAAACCAGACACTCGACACAGGTATGTTTTTTTTCGCTCACATCTCTCACGCTTGTCGTGTGAAAAATGCTGACATGTTTCTCAGAACTGCGACCGCCTAATCTCACGCCCGAACAGGTTGGAATCAACCTCGCAGACGCCCTCGAGGCGAATGCCCCACGACATATCGGAGGTGTACTTGACGGGTTGAGCGACTGGACTGCTCACCTTAACGGTCTCGAAAATGTGACCGGGGAGGAGATGAAGAGTGCCAGAGAGACTATGGAATTAGTTGGTGCACTGCTATTCGGACAGTTATGATAAGTGACGAAGCGCTCCTCATAGCTCGGTATTATAGCACAATTAGGCAACGTCGGGCGTGAACTGGGAAGGATTGAACAGGACCGGCCGTAAGAGATAGAACCGATACTCATGAGGCTTTCGGAGCTGATAGCCTGGTGCAGCCGGAATTGATCTCCTCACTAGCCGCGTCATGCCTGCCTCGTCTATACGCAAAATTTGCTATGCTTGCCTCGAGCCCTCAACAGAAGCACATGGAGCAGTCTGTGCCTTGTACCGTACCTGCTTTCTGTTTGTTCAGGTGGATTCTCCTCTGCATTGTGCTGTACACGTGTCGTGTTCTTTTCGAACTGCATTTCAGCAAGGTCTTAATTTGTACTATTGCTTTTGTCCACTCGAGATCTGTTCCCAGACCACAGCAAGTCGTCGGTCTCTGATGCGTCTACTGGGGGCCCGTGAGTGGCATTCTCGTTTTTCTCGGCTAAACACCCATGTCGATAACGTGGGGTTTGGTACCAATAGCATACGCTCATGCCTCTCTGAGACGGCTTCGGATATGACGCTCAGTTGCTCGTGACCAGTTGTGGCTGCGGTGAAGAAGATATCGTTTGTAAGTGTAGGACTGAGTGGAGTTTCCATCTACGTATCGTACGTCCCAGCTTCAGAATGGCCGGTCGCCCTGTTGCCTTGACCCTCCGCCACCACCAGTCAAGATCGAAATGTTCCCAGGCATTCTTCTTCCTATGTCGGCAATTTTCCTAAATTCATTCAATCCCCTCGCAGTAATGGAGCAGTCACTCTCTTCATACTTTGCCATAGCCTCGGGCATCCACTTCTCCATTACCTGCCCTCTCCTGTCCGAGCTGGGGTGAGTACTCAGGAACTGGGGCGGTGCACCACCTCTTTTCTTCTCATTGTCGGCCATTCTCCTCCATAGATTTGGCGCCTGTCTTGGATCATAGCATGCTTCGGCCATCATCACCAGGCCAATGTGATCAGCTTCGGTTTCCTGTGTCCTCCCATTCGGCAGTGTAAGGGCGAGATCCGCGATACCATTGCCAAATTGTCCCGACACATCGAAGACGAGACTGACCAAGAAGGCAGCAGCCATACTGAAGACTTGGCGCGACAATCGCTCACCGACATGATGCGCCACATTGTGGGCGATCTCATGGCCCAATACAGCCGCCAGACCATTCTCATCCTGGGCAATAGACATGATGCCAGTGAAGACGAATACCTTACCACCTGGCAAGACGAATGCATTCAGCTGCTCGGGATCATCGATGACATGAACCTGCCAGTCCGCACCACCAAGACCATGTGCCGCCGGTAATAGGCGTTCTACTATGCGGGCAACAAGCTGGGTGTATGGGTGTTCTCTCGGTAATATGCTTCCACGAAACTGGTCAATTGTTTGCTGATAGGCAGCGTCTGAGACCAGACTGGTCTCACGTTCGGGCGATATGATGTTGAACCTGCGTCTGCCGGTTATTGGCACCTGCTCTAGATTGATCACGTAGAAGGTGGTACCGCCTGCGCCTGCTACTAGCACAGCGGGCCGGTAGTTTCGCCAAATATATTGTATACGAGCATATGGACCGAATTGACTGTAGGGACCGTAGGAGCGACCAGCATTCGGTCTACCGCGATCGGGGAAGCGCTGATACGAGGCATATCGTCTGGTTGATCGGAGGAGGGTCGATGGTGCACCTGGTACACGGCGGGGGAAGTTGCGGAAGGTTGACCTGAAGAGGATCATCTCGAGGGTTGCTGGGACTTGGTGAGCTTAATAGCTCTTCTACGTGTCACCAATGCATCGTCAATGGTGAGCTTATTTGCTGTACGTAAGTGAATAGTAGATGCGTTGATGCGGCGACATCGAGCTGAAAGCCAACTCAAGCATGACGTCGCCAGTTTCCAAAAGTCTGGGCCGGCGCCCATGTGAAGAAGCCCAGATTGTACTTTTGATACTAATAGTCGTCTTACTACCCGAACCCTCTAGCTGTGGTGTCAGACCTACTAGCAAACCGTCACAATGGTCTTAGTAGGCTACTCGGACTCTGAGGGTTCAGACACTGAGCCCACGCCCGTTCCCACTACAAAACCTGTACAGCCCGCGAAGCCTACCACAACGACGAACTTTGCTGTCGACAAATCGAACCCCAAGAAGATCCGCGTGAACCTCACCGAGCCCGTTGCGCCAACTGCATCCACAGACGACATCGATGGCGAGCCACCTACCAAGAGGGCGCGCGTTGGCGCCGGCGCATTCAGTGGCTTCAACGCCATGCTCCCCGCGCCCAAGAGGAATAACCTGACCACGAGCTCAGCAAGTGCGAACACGAATGGGACGAAAGCCCCAGCGCGGAAAGTGTTCAGTCTCAAGACAGGCGCTGAGCCAGCGTTTAGCAGGGACAGCGACAGCGAGCTACGGGAGCTTTTCGCAGACGACGGAGCAAGACAGACGGAGGAAAGCACGATACCGACCAGTATACCGAAAGCTGCGTTCACTACAGAGCAACAGCAATCAACAGGGCCAGCATCAGAAGTTGGAGGGGGAAAGCCGTTCATGTTCAAGCCACTTTCAGTAGCACGGAACACGAAGAAGAAGAAGAGCGCGAGTACGTTGGCTACACCTGTAGCATCCACCACACGAGCAGATCAGACGTCTATACAGCCATCTGCAGCATTACAAGAACCACCAGACCAAAAGGAGCTCGTACCGCGGCCGGCAACAAAGAAGGAGAAAATCAGCTTATTCTCGTCCGGCCCAGCTGCTCTCCCACCCGATCCAGACGACCTCCCAGCCAACGACGGACTAAACCCAGACGCCTCCAACGAAGACGAAATCCTCGAACTCCTCGACGACAACGACGACGGCCAACCCACCCCATATACCACCACCCGCACAAACGCACAACAACCCCCGAATGAACCGGAAAGTCTCTCCTCAATAGCCACCTCCCTCAACCTATCCGCCGCAGAACGCCGTCAACTCCTAGGCCGAAACCCCAACCACAACCCCGGCTCCTCAAAGAATCCGAAGACCACGACAGCGAACCGAATCATCAACTTCAACACCGACGCCGAATACATCGCCAACCAGCAGATGAACGCCGCGGGCGAGCAAGCCCAGCTGCAACATAACCCTGTCCGGGCGATTGCGCCGGGCAAACATAGTCTGAAGTCTCTTGTGGCGAGTGCACAGGGCCAGAAAGACGCGCTGGAGGAGAGTTTTGCGAGTGGGAAGAAGAATAAGAGGGAGGCGGGGTCGAAGTATGGGTGGTGAGGTGGGCTGGGTTGGCTGGTATCACGCATGTTCTTGACTTAACTAAGGTAGCTACCGTGTAGTAGACATTGCAATGTACGTCTACGATGAGAGGAGTCGCTGTTGAGCTTACAGTGAACTATACCTATATTTCACCGGATCTTAGTGGGAAGCACGCTTAGCTAGCATATGAAGACAGGGTTTATAGCTAATGGTATCACAGGATATGACGAAGAGGCCAAGGTTATGGTCTGACATTGCACTCATTAGTGAAGTTGAACTGGGATCTGGTAAGGCCTCCTGCCTCACTAGACTACAGTACAGTAAGCCGTGTCATGTGATTGTGAGCCGACTCCAGCCCCTGATCACATCGTAAACAGATCTATTTCACCTGGTCTCCTCATATTCCTTAGATATGCGTCGCAGTCTACCCTAATCAATCTCCTGCCCCAGCAAGCTCCTTCTCCGTCCACTCCCACAATTTCTCGGTCAACGCCTCGTCCTTCGCCAACTTACTATCCTTGCCCGTAAGTCCAACGGGGAAATAGAACGTCCCGCTCTTCACGCCCTCGCGCCCATCCTTTGCCAACGGCGCAACAGTCGCCCAAGTCTGGTTTAAAGCCCCCTGCGCCACAGTCTTCAGGAACAGCCACCCGAGCATCTTTACAGGATATGTCAACCATGCGCCGTAGCTCGCAATCGGCCCAGAAGTGAGGTTGGTATTGATCCCGCCCGGATGGACACTCACACACGTTAGTTCGGGGTAACGCGCCGCCAGCGCGCGGGCGTGGTGGATGTTCGCGAGCTTCGATTGGCCGTATCGTGCCCAGGTGCCGATTCCGCCGCTGCTTGCGTCCTTCAGGTGGTCGAATTTGATGCCCTCGGGCTTGGGTGCGAAGGCCTCCGCGGCCGAACTCAGGTTGACGACGCGCACGCTGCCGGGCTCGACGCCGGGCGTCTTCGCCGTCTTCTGCAGCGTGGGCAGGAGCAGCTTGGTGAGGAGCGCGTGGCCGACGTGGTTCGTGCCGAATTGGATCTCGTAGCCTTCTTTGGTCGTGCCTTCGGGACAGGCCATGATGCCCGCGTTGTTCAGGAGGACGTCGAGCCGGTCTTGCTCCGAGGTGAACTGCTTGGCGGCTTTCTTGATCGAGTCGAACGAGGTCAGATCACACTCGAGGAATTTGATGGCCGACTGCGACTCCGGCGGTAAGCTCGCGTTGATCTCCTGCATCGTGGCCTCTGCCTTTGAGCGGTTGCGGGCGGTCAGGTACACGGCTTTTGGGTTGTGTTTTGCGAGCTGGTGGAGGGATTCGCGGCCTAGGCCGATGTTTGCACCTGTGATGAGGATGACTTGACATTGTCAGTGGAATGGACTTTAGAAGAGGCGAGCTGAACCAGTTTGCGATCAAACACTTTGCCTGAGACTCTTTTCGAACCGCGGCACGGAAGTGCATGGAAGTGAACAGAGAGGGCACGAGCCTCGCATCGATGAGCTGGTCCGATGCGTAGCTTAGGCCTGTGATCGTCGTGTTTTACGATCTGCTCAGGCTGCCTGATCGGCACAGTGGGATAGTGTTACCTTTGCCAGACAGGTCTGGAATGTCCTTCTCAGGATTGAAATTGACCATGTTGACTGATCGCTCCTGCTACTTCAAGATGACCGTTTCGAGTGCTAAGCGTGGGAATGCAGGATGTGGTATAGTAAAATGTATATGTCTCAAGAGTACTAGGGAGCGAGCATAAATAAAACAACGATTAGCCTACGCGTTACAGTAATTTGGCAAGATTTGAGTATTCACGCTTTGGTACATGTACATTCCTCAGATTCCGAGGCTTCACACAGAGTTTCATGACCTCAACAAGGTCAAACCAGACCGCTGATTGGCTCACAGTGCCGCTAACGCCATCCCCTTTATCATAGATGCCACGACAGTCACTACGGCCCCATACTGTAAAGCTGTGATAATATTGAGAGATCTCTGAACGCTTCTTCGGATGCTCGAAGGTAGCAACCAAGCTTGGAGCCTGCCATGGTAGTAAGCCTGCTGTACTCGCGTCCTTTGTGTCCGGCCAGCTGCAGTCGCTTTTGAAGCATGGATAGGCTCAAGAACCCCCACAGGCAGCTGTGTGTGCTGTATTAGCGTAGCGTCTTAGTGCCCTCCATATGGCAACGTCTGCCTCCAGATATCTGTACATCTTGCTCTTTATACAGTCGAACTCATTGCTCTACAAGCATGTTCTTGATGCTCGTCCAGTACTCTGGCGTGACGTGCTTCTCAACCTCTTCCTTTGAGAGCCACTTGAACTCTTCCAGACCATGCGTGTTGTCTTTGACGTCCGCTTGACCAGCAAATATCCTTGCCTTCATGAAAAAGGTCTTCTCCGAATCGATATCTGAGCTGTGAGTCTGATCTGCTGGTCTGCTCTCTTGTTCTCCACTGGCGCTCTCTACGCAATGTCCTATGGGATGACTCGCGACGAACCATGTGTTCATATTGACTCCGCAGGATGAGCCCAACACTCTCTGTGCAGCCTGAACATTGTTAGCAAGCTCTGAACATGTGCGTCCAGACATCATCATACCTCTTTGAGACCCTCCTTTTCCTGGACATCACCACTTGGAAACCTCCAACTCGTAGGGGAGGAAACGCCTTCTTTCTGCGACTTTGGCCTGACAAGCAAATACAGCGTCCTACTGAGACTCCTTTCCAGGTTCGTCTCGTCGCTCCTCACGTCGGCTTCTGTCGCCCTCTTCAGCCCAGCCAGCTTTGGATCTGCACCAGCATCCTCGCCGACAAACTCACTGCCTCTACCTTCCTCCTCAACCAGCTGCTCCACAATCTTCTGCGGCTGCGCCGACTCATCGCCCATCAACACCTCGTCATTCCAGCTCTCTTTCGTGTACGCGTTGTACTTGCCTAGATCTCGTGCCGCAATACCTCCCCGCTCTCTCCGTTTCGTCCTCCAGTGTTCGAAAGCTGGCGTACCGCGCTTGTAATGGAAATACTGAGTAAATGGGAGGACGAGACGCTCATTGAGGCGTTTCTGATAAAGGTAGAAGGCTGTATCGAAGGGGTGAGGGTTGGGTGTGATCAGTGGTGGACGAGACACTACGACCCCAGCCTTGACCACTATGCGCGGTTGTGGTGCTGGCGAGGCGCCTGGTTCGTCGGGGGATAGATTGCTGATCGGAGGTGACTCGACTGTTGTCTGTGCCGTTGCTGTTGATGCAAAGCGTGCTCGCGAGATGTTCTTGCGGCAGGAGAGGCAGATGTGCTGCTTGCTGGACGGTTTTACTGCTTTGGTTAGCTGAGAGTCCGGTTTACATGATGCAGGCTCGTACTGAACGCGTCAAACAGTAACGCCGTCCCTCTAGACTTAGGCGCCATAGTAAGTGTGTTGTTGATGAGAAGAGTCCAGAGTGATTCAGCCTTCGATCTGATCGTTCCTGCTGCGACCAAAAAGTTAGGAGCGACCTGGCCGGCTTCCGTAAAGGGTTAGCGTGGGAAGCCTACTCCTACAACTAAGCCGTACCCTTTCCAAAACTTCCCAACTCGACTTCTCAAACACTCACTCACTGCTTGCCAGCAGAGTACGATGAATGCCAAGGCATCTATTCCTTATCATCATGGACTCTCACGACATTCTCGTCGTCCCACAGTCCTTGATCATTTCAGTGATGCCCAGAACAATATCATGGAGTCTTTCGCTAGCAGGACTATATAGCAAAATTTCGCCGGTACTGTTAGATAGATACTCCTGACAATCGTGGAGGATGATCATCTCTGTCATTGAAGGACAATGCCCGTCACATACTGGAAAGGCATGGTCGCACTGCTACTCGGGTTCGATTACGCGCCTGAGAGATGTTTTATGCAGCAACATGCTGTCCCACAACTCCATTTACTCGTAGGAGTATTTGGCAACAGACCAGGCGGACACGAAGAGGCAGCCCTGCGATGTGTCAATTCGTACAAACAGAAGTCATGCCGCATGCGTGTAAACGATTGTGTAGCAACATGCCTGAATGTTCTTTCCATCATATTAACCTGCCCACTTTGACCCAGACGAAATCAAGAGCTTTCATCCCATTTGTGTGATTGAGCTGCTGCCTGAGGCCTGCCACTATCTTTCAACGAGCGGAGCGAGCCAACCAGGCGTGACCAGCTTATCATTCACTGGCAATCTGGCCGCAGTCTTACAGCGACCTCTCCACGTCTTCTGCTTCTCACCATATCAGTTAGCCGAACAGGTCCCAGCAGATCCACGGAACACATCACTCGTAGAGCTGTCTCTATCTTGAAAGCCTCTGTCATGATTGGACGGGCGTATTGTTGCAAGCACAGATGCTTGTAACAGCTACCACTCATCCCGTACTCTAAGGAGGAGACAATGGCTTATGATCGTTGCTAACATCTCATGAGACCGTGTGGGCTCAACGTGCATTCATCCTCGATCAGGTCCAGCTTACACGAGATCCCTCAGCTAATACAAGTTGACTTTGACCCAACCCAGCGAATGGACTTAAGAGCTGCAGTGCCCGCTTAACACTTCGAAGATGTCCCCAGCACTCACAATGGACGCAGAGTCAGACCATTTCAGCCCCTACCGCACGGACGGAAAGCTCTATGGCTTTGTATGTGTGGTCACCGGTGCTGACAAGCCTATTGGTTCAGCGGTCGTCAATGAGTTGGCTGGTAAGTAGAACTGTTGAGCCAGCAGACTGAGAGTAGCAGCAGCCCAACTAATATCGACTATAGCCCACGGTGCAGCCGTCGTCTACGCTTGCCATGACTCCTCGTCGAATGCCGACCTCCCCAACCTCAAGAAACTATACCCTAACACCAAAGTGATCGACTACCCGTATTCGACATCCAGCGAACAAGACACCCTTGTCTTAATCGACGAGGCTCTGAATGAATACGGCCGTGTTGACGTCTGGGTCTGCTCGTCCGGTCTTCTCGGCCCTGCGTCAATTGACGCTACCACACCCGCCGACCTACAGAGATGCTTTGAAGCCAACAGTCTCGCGCCTTTCTTCGCGCTAAAGTATGCACCACATGCGATGGAGAAGACATCTCCCAAGGGCAGCTACTCGAACGCAGTACCCAAAGATCAAAAGTATGGCAGTATAGTTGTGATCGCTAGCACGGCGAGTCAATATGGCGGGTGCTGGGGCCCATGCTACACAATGAGTAGCCACGCTGCACTTGGCGTGGTGAGGGCTGGAGTTGCTACCCTGAAGGGAACGGGCGTCAGGATAAATTGCATTAGCCCGGGACAGATCGATGTTGGCGTGGACTTGCAAGGGATAGACATGAAAGGCATGACGGCGCAACTGCCTCCGGCCGCACTTCAGAACCAGGACGTCCAGAAAGCGGCAATTGGCCTTGAGAGAGCTGGCGTGCCGGTTGAAGTAGGTAGAGTTGCCGGTTTTCTTGCATCTGGCTTCAGCTCCTACATTACCGGCGCGAACCTGGTGGTTGATGGAGGTGCGAGTGTGATGAACCCATTGATGGTGCCTGTATGAATGAGCACAATGTCAATATTTGAGCGATGCAAAGCACATCCCGCCAAAGTGGCATGCCTCCAGTTCAGGGACGAATTCCCTTCGATGTTCGTAAACAGTGCTGTGCACGTTTAGATTAATTGACATTCTGACGAATAACCAACAAATTGTGCTGTTTGCTCAAAGCTCAGCCCAGGCTAGCACCGAGTGATAATGCATCCTGATCAGCATCTTCGAGGAGAATCACCCTCAGAGCATCCATCAAGTTTACAGCACCATCCCGCTACTCGCCGTGATGTGACGACATGTAAGCTGGTTTCGAGCCACTCGCATGCAAGGGGCGGCGAAAATCAATAGCAAGCTCCGAGGTGAAGCAAGGATTGGAGCTTGGACGAATAGATATCCACGGAGGGCACCTCCGTGTTATTGGAGTGTTGAAGTGGTCGAACCACGGTTAGCATCGATGTGTGCTCTTTACTGCCATGGACAAGATAGTGGTTCAGTCAACAAGCCTCTAAAAGTTGTGCAAACCCTCCGCGTTCCTTCATTGACGATATCGACGCCAGCATACTGGAATAGTGGACAGGGCTGACAACGCGGCAAAGAAATGTTGGCTGACAAGAAAATCAGAGTGAGCTATAGATGTGCCTGAAAGGTTAACGGAACCAACCAGTGAGAGGGCGGCGAAAGCTATGCTGTCATTGTGGAAGCAAGAGCTCATCCATCAAATCACAATCACAGCGACACTCGAAGGGAACAGAGTTGCGAGCTCTGGGTGCCGAACGTGCTAAGCTCGAGCACTAAAGAAGACCACTGGGAGGTACTAACAGGGCCCCTCATCGGTATCCGTTGGCTGACAGAGCTCCATCACGCCTAAAGCTCGCCAGCCCCAAAGTAACTGGCTCTCCCAAAACGCACAACTCACACCTCTTCCTCTGGACTCACCATCTTTACCACCACCAAATCTCCACTCAACTTTCGACTTTGCAAGCGTTGCAGGTCAACGTCTGTGTCAACAACGACAACAGACAATCTCTCCTTCCTGCCGAGCAATGTGAACATGAACCCAGCGATTCTAGAGCTTTACCTCTCGTCATCGTCTCAATAAAGCCAAGCTTAGAGAGGGCAGGGCCCGATTAATGCCGACAATCTTTTCGCCCGCAGTCGACCTTTGAATTTTGTACAAACAACACTGAAAGGCCATGCCGCCAAAGCCTACAAGTGTAGGCTCTGGCTCTTTTGGAGGAGAGGCCGACCAAGAGGTCATCTGTCCGTTGACCAACCAAGACGGCTCACAATGCCGGAAAAGATGTCTCGGAGTATGGCTTCTCAATGCAAGATAACCGGCGCGTCCAGATGGCTGACAGCGTGCGCAACAGGAAAAGAGATACCGTTCCATGCAAGAACACATACGACGCGCACATCCCAATTATTACTTACCGAAACTACCGGCAACCGAAGAGAGTTTTCAATTGATGATCAACACACCTCCCTCAGCCCGACCCCAACAACCACCTGCGGCCGCACCCTCTCGGAGAGGTCCTTGTACGTACGAGAAAGACGCGTCAAGCAGAAACAATACTAAGAATGAATAGCAGACGTCAGCGATCGGGATCCATATTTCCAGGACATCAGCGCTACAGAACAACCACTCATTCTCGAGGGCCCCGGACCTTCAGCTGCTAATGCTGCTGTAGCATTAGCCCAGCTACAAGGCTGGGATTCTGATTACGTGAGTAGATTGGGAGGATCATCCGAACAGAAACAAGTGCTTATGCAGAACAGGAAGGATACGAAGAACCAGATTACCGACCTGGACTACCTTCGATACACGACACTCTACCACCCTTCCAGCCGACTACAAGAGAACTGCTACCCTCAGTGTTACCCTCGCCTACAGGAAGGTACACGTCATTGCCTCCAATCCACCGTCGCGACAAAAAGCAAAGACCGCGAAAACCCTCGATGGGTCAACATGCACGATCAGGAAAGCACGAGCGAGACCGGTCGAAGGAATTCTCTATCAAGGAGTTTTCACGTCGTCTATCCGAAGAACAAGGCCGAAAAGCCATGTCCGCAGAACCCCCGACAGCGGCATGGATGCAGGGTAAACGATGGGAGGATCTCATTGAGGCTGCGACATCAGCCACCGAAGCCGATGATGATCGAGATCTTACTCCTGTAAGTCAGATGACATTTTTTGATTGTCCTCTGTTTACTTGTTGCTGCCAAGAGATCGAAATATTGTAATAGTCTGTTGTTATCCATGTTACGTGCACCACGAATTAGGAGGACTGGGGGAAGTTGTCGATGTTGCTGGTTCTTTGTGCACAGTTTGCGAAAAGCAAGCATCGAGCATGGCATGGCAATTGTTTCTACTACTATCACTTCCCCACTATATGTTACGAGCGAGGCCACTACGATACCCAAGAACAAAACAAACACAAGTACAAACATCGTGGACTTGACGGCGACATGGGCATGGGCCTGGTTTCTGATCCCAATCTCAGACTTCGTGCCTGGGAAAAGTTTATTGACATCCACACCTAATTAATGTGTACACCAACCTCCTCCATTTTACTGTTTGCGTTAGGTTATCGATAAGTCACTATTTCTGTTGCGAAATTGCGCGCTTTCAAGAGCCAACCATGCTGACTTGCGCTTGGCGCTTCTTACAGATGCCTCAATCGCCGAAGTTCCCGCCCGCCTCCACAGGCGCGTCCGCTGCACAAGCAGCGAGTCATGCAGGTCAAACCAGTGGCGGAAGTGAGGGAGGGAGTGCTTACAAGCGATCTTCCTTACCGCCTGGTTTCCGGCCGCTTGGCCACCTGCAGCCGCAAACGCACCACTCAACATACAATGCGTCCCCACTACAACGAGCACTCACACCACCCCCGCCCGATCAGACAGGCCCCAATGACCCCGAGCCTTTTCCATCCGTCGAATCAATTGAGAGTGCTGGCTCGGGTACAAACTTCCATATTCCAAGGTCAGGTCTGCCCGCATCCGCATCATCTAACGAAAACACCAGTCCCCTGCAGTACCACACCCACCCTTACCAACATTCACAAACCTCCTCATTTGGCAGCAGGGCGGATCTGCTTGAAATTTACTGCGCGAGTTGTGGGCGGCCCGTGCTGCTAAAGACGGCGTTTGCATGCACGGAATGTATCTGTGGTGTGTGTAGCGATTGTGTTGGCCAGATCATCAGCAGCCCCGTCATCACCATCCAACCAGGAAGTGCGCCGATGCGTCGCGGCTGCCCCCGCTGCGGAGTTATGGGCGGGAAGTGGAAGCGCTTCCAACTTGACTTTCGATAACAGCAAGCGTAGAGACGCACCTGACGTTATTGATTGACAAAAGATGCATGAATATGGCATGTGTTCAGCGTGTCTATCCACGATAGCCGAAACAGTGTAAGGCATGCAAAAAACAAACCTCGTATCTGCAAGCGCTACCGTGAGACATTTGCTAGGCTAGGGAGGAATATCCGTGCGACGAAACTTGGTAAGTGGCTGCAGCAGCTCCAACTCCGCCGAGAAAATGGCCAGGGCTGGAGGCGCAAACCATGCAGCCAGGGGACGCTGGGCCCGGCTGACCTCAAGGTCCTCGAATCTTGGTGATGCCGAGTAATGCCGAAAACATCGTCCAGCAAAGAAATTTGCGCATTGCAGCGTGATGACGATGCCGAAAAATCCCGACCGTGTAAAGGACCGGCGGAACAAGAGATTTGCGCGACATTCGTGCACGCCGTGTCATTTCAGGCTCCAGCGACGAAGCGACCCAAGGGAACGGCGTCTTGGTTCCGGCAAGATCGAGATGATTTGACGAAGGAAGAAATTAGGGGCGGGTCGCGGTGTCAGGCTCGAGAAATTATCCATCGAGCAAAGTCATGGGAAATGACATGAAGTCGCGCATCACGAACGCGTCAACCTCGAAAGCGGGGAAGTGCAGTTTAAGCTTGCAGCTTGCACAGCTGTAGCTGTTAGCCACCACGTCTTCATGCAGCTGCAGTGCAGATGGGCATGGATATGGAAGCTCGTGCCACAAATCACGAAGCTCGATATGAGCAACGGGCAACGTGGCGCGAGCTCCAAACGAGATGTTGTCGACCCTCTTGCATACCGTTTGCTGCAGCATGAACTTCTGGGCTCGAAGCTAACGCTAAAGCTCGTCTTATCGACTGCAACAAAGAAGATTTATGAGGTCATGTCGAGCAAGCATCAACGAGCATATCCAGCCACTCCGGTGTGAGCGTTGCGACTTAGCGGGGTCCGGTGCCGAGAAGGCATGGCAAAAATACGCGAGCGAGTCCAAGGGTCGCCACTTAGTGCGGCGCCAGTGAGAAGTACTGTTGGTTAACCCTCGGCTGTCGGCAAATGACTGCTGATCTTTATGCTTGCACTTTCTGTTCCGCTCGAACAAGAAGGTGTTGGATGATCTTCGTATTATTGTTACGATGCTAATCATCCTGGGCTTACAGAAGACCAGACCGAAGCATGTCTCAACTGGACATCATGGGAGTGTTAGGGGTTGAATATACGGAGCGAGACTTTGACCAACCTCCGTACATGCTGTGGTCCTCCAAAAAACTTCAACCTCTCAGCGGCAGATCACGTGCTACGAGTGCCGTGCGGATGCAGATTAGTCTTCGGAAATGTGCATGCTGGACTGGAGAACATGTCCGGGTAAATCGATCATCCGGACAGACACCGTGCGTGCGGAGAGTCCTTGATTCGCGAGACGTCAGCCTATGGTCGGGCCCCCTTTGTGCCACCGGGTTGCAGACATGAGTATGAAGTCGCATGAGGAATTGCTCGAATCCACAGTTATCCCAATGATAGCAGAGTGTCCCTACGAGATCCATCTTGGACCTGGCTGATCTACCTGTTGACAGCAGCTTCTCATCTTACACTCATCGGAGACCCCATCAACAGACTATGCTCATAATGCTCGTACACAGTGTGTGATATACGCGCGATATACTCGTGAATAAGCACTTGGTGCGATTTGCGCAGTCTACTGTCTATTCTTGCAACACAAAACTGTTTGCGCCCTTCCCATACAGGCACAGGGTTTACCGCCGCTGTTTGGGATCAGATGATCCCTGTGGGAGGTTCTGTCACGTGTTTCGTGGGGCAATCTTGCAGTACTGACAGAAGATCGTGTGGTAACGTCAAGGGGTATCCTTCGTATTCTCTCAAACGTAGAATTCGACGACAGCAGCTTGCTCCGGTGATCTACGAGCGGCAATAGTCCTTTGCTGACGCTGGCAAGCAGACCCTTACACATGAAGGATATCAGTCTGCAGCAGTCGCTCAAGGCGGATCAAGCTGGCTGTTGTCTTGAGCCAAGCAACAGTTCAAGCGTTGCAGGCTGTCCTATCCATGAAATGACCTTACGCAGCGTCCAGCGAAGACATCGACCAGTGTATTGCGCACTTCCTCCTGAGTAGTATTGCCGCAGGATACTGATACTTCGCAT